>Ga0065714_10064592_pt1 | contig 30958 bp, 26 predicted proteins | sample MisRhiReplicate2_FD_59101 | JGI IMG/M metagenome (GOLD analysis project Ga0065714, IMG submission 59101) | Miscanthus rhizosphere microbial communities from Kellogg Biological Station, MSU, sample Rhizosphere Soil Replicate 2: eDNA_1 v2... | ecosystem: Host-associated > Plants > Roots >... | reverse complement strand
GGGCTTTGAGTTTAAAGAGTTTACCCGACAGTGTTTTGTTGTGGGCTATCAGTCATTAGCATTAGTGACCATAACAGGTTTTATCATGGGACTGGTACTCACCATACAGTCGCGTCCGGCCATGGCAAGATTCGGAGCTGAGTCTATGATACCCGGTATGGTTTCGCTGTCATTAATAAGAGAGATTGCTCCTGTTATTACTGCTTTGATTTGTGCCGGAAGGGTTTCATCAGGAATTGGAGCTGAATTAGGATCCATGAAAGTAACGGAACAAATTGACGCCATGGAAGTTTCAGCGATTAATCCCTATCGGTATCTGGTCGTGACCAGAACCCTCGCTACAACACTAATGATTCCGATTTTAGTACTATATGCCGATCTGATTGGAATCATGGGTGGTTTTATTGGTATCAATATGCACAGCGAAAGTAATATAGCGCATTATTTTTCTAACATATTTGAGTCCCTGGAATACACAGATATTTTACCTGCGATCATCAAAACCTTTTTTTTCGGTTTTTTTATCGGGATTATTGGCTGTTATGAAGGGTTTAATGCTTCGGGAGGCACAAAAAGTGTAGGAAAAGCCGCAAATTCAGCCGTAGTTTTAGCCTCATTGATGATCTTTATCATTGATTTGATAGCAGTGCAGGTAACTGACCTATTTTTTGAATTGTAATGGAAAATAATAAAAATTTACTTATCGGGTATGACCAGTCAGCAAGCGGCACATCATTGATAGAATTTAAAAATGTTTACAAATCTTATGGCAGTAATAAGGTATTGAACGGCATCAGTTTTACCGTTAAAAAAGGAGAAAACCTGGTCATATTGGGAAAATCAGGCTCGGGCAAATCCGTAGCTGTTAAATGCCTTGTCGGTCTCACTAAAGTGGATAAAGGGGGAATATTTATATCAGGAAAGGATATAACAAAATTGAATGAGGAGGAACTCAACCTGATCCGGATGAAAATTGGTTTTTTATTTCAAAACGGAGCTTTATATGATTCTATGACCGTCCGGGAGAATTTGATTTTTACATTACAGCACAATCATAAGAACCTTACTCAGGAGGAAATGGAATCTGCTGTTAAAGAAGCATTACAAAACGTAGGACTGGGAGGAGCTATTGACCAGTTGCCGGCAGAACTGTCCGGAGGAATGAGAAAGAGAATAGGATTGGCAAGAGCATTAATCATTAAACCGGAAATTATCATTTATGATGAACCTACGGGAGGTTTAGATACGATTACAGCCCGGGAAATTATCGAACTCATCCGAAATATCAAACTAAAATACAATACCTCATCCATTATCATAACACATGATTTAACCTGTGCAAAATATACGGGTGACAGAGTCATCGTCCTGAAGGACGGTCTAATAAAAGCAGAAGGCAGCTATAAAGACATAGAAAATAATGCCGATGACTGGGTAAAATCTTTTTTTGAAAAATAAATAAAAACAGCCATGAGCAACGAGTCATCAAACAACTGGAAATTGGGAATTTTTGTCACAGCAGGCATCCTTCTTTTCATAACAGCCATCTACTTTATTGGGGTCAACAGAAATTTGTTTGGCTCTAATTTCGTCTTGCGTTCAGAATTTAAGAATGTCAGTGGATTAAAGCAGGGCAGTAACGTGCGTCTTTCCGGTATCAACATCGGAACGGTCAGTAAAATAGATTTCATTTCAGATTCATTGGTTCTGGTCAGGTTATTAATCAGAAAGGATGTACAAAAATATATTAAAACCGATGCTGTTGCCAGTATAACATCAGACGGATTAATGGGTGATAAAATTCTTATTATTTCTCCCGGCACCACCTCCAGAACCATCGTGAAAGATAATGATATAATTGCTTCTTATAAAGCCATTGAAATAGATGATCTATTTTCAAGTGTAAAACAAAGCGCCGACAACGCCAAAGCAATTACTGATGAACTTGTCGAGTTCAGTGCTAAAATGAATAACAAGAATAGTTTATTGACAAAAATAATGACTAATAAAGATTTTGCTGCGAGAATAGACAGAACTATAGAAAATCTAGAGATAAGCTCTCAGGAACTGGCAAAATTCACCCCCATACTGAATAATAAAAGCGGAACAGTTGCAAAAATATTTACTGACAAGAAATGGTCGGACAATATTGAAAGTAGCATTTCTCATCTACAGAACAGCTCCCGTGAAATAAGTATTTTTACTACAAAACTCAATGATAAAAATAATGTGCTTTCTCAGCTATCTTCCAACGATACTTTGGCTATTTCAATAGAAAATACACTTCGTAACCTTGAAAAAAGCTCTGATGATCTTATACAGTTTACTTCAAAAATAAATAATGATGAGAATGTGCTATCCAAGCTTACTAATAATCCCAAACTTGGCAGATCCGTAGATTCAACGATTATCAATATTGGGAAGGGTGTCGATGAACTCCGGGAAATAGAAGCCGCCGCGAAGAATAACTTTTTGTTAAGAGGCTATTTTAATAAAAAGAAAAAAGAAGCTGAAAAAGAAAAAAGATAATTGTTGTTAATCCATTCAAAAGTATGATCTATTTATTCTGACCACCATGCCAACCTACTACAAGATCCACAGAAAAGAAATCGGTCTGATCATTGGGCTCGTACTCAGTGTGTTGTGTTTTATAACTAATCCTTTTGCATTATCTCATCACGCCAATCAGGTTCTTTCTGTTGCTGTTCTAATGATTATCTGGTGGATATTTGAAGCGGTGCCTATGGCTGTTACCGCTTTAATACCTATTGTTTTATTTTCTGCTTTTGGTGTTTCTTCCATAAAAAAAGTCGCTGAAAGCTATGCAGATCCAATCGTTTTTTTATTTATGGGAGGTTTTTTCATTGCAATAGCTATCGAGAAATGGAATCTTCATAAAAGAATAGCTCTGGGAATTATAAGAGTTACAGGAACCAATGGAAATCGTATCATCCTTGGCTTTATTATGGCAACGGGTTTGCTCAGTTTATGGCTCAGTAATACTGCGACAACTATGATGATGTATCCTTTGGCCGTATCGGTCATCCAGGTCGTTCAGAATCACAATAAAAATGAAAAAAATACACAAAACTTTTCTTTAGCGCTCCTTCTTTCCATAGCGTATGCCTCCAACTTTGCTTTAGGTACTGTCATTGCCACCCCGCCAAATGTTGCTTATGTGGGATATATTAAAGACAGATTTAATTATACCATCAGCTTCTCTGACTGGATGGTGCTGTTTTTCCCGCTGACTTTGGTTTTGTTATTAATGCTTTACGGCGTATATCTGCCATTTCTATTTTTTTAAGCGAAGTGATCAGCAATCTGGCTTTAGTGATGATCCTTTCGCCCGTTGTGACTACTCTAGCCCTATCTTTACACATTGATCCTCTTCTACTAGGAATTCCAATGACATTAAGTGCAAGCTGCTCATCTATGCTTCCTATGGGAACTCCTCCAAATGCAATAATCTTTGCAAGAGGCAATATAAAAATTCAGACGATGATGAAAACAGGATTTGTACTTAATGTAATTTGTATAATAATCATTTCTTTGGTGTGCTGGTTCTTTATCCCAATGATGCCGGGTCTGAAATTATAAAGCCAAATGAATTAAATTAATTCTCTTTTATTTTAGGTTTAATTTCTTTGATATACATTGATAAACTTTCTTCAATACAAGCGAAAGCTTCTTTCTTGTTTTTGAAACCAAATACCTGTACGGCTTTTCCCTCTAATTTTTTATATTCTTCAAAAAAATTCTGAATCTCATTAATCGTGTAAGCCGGCAGGTTTTCAATATCATTGATATGCAGTAAGGAGGAATCATTTTCCGCCACGGCTATTATTTTATGATCTTTTTTATCCTCATCTGTCATTTCGAGTATTCCTATTACTCTTGCATTAACCAGAGTAAGCGGAACAAGACTTTCCGAACATAACACAAGAATATCTAACGGATCTCCGTCACTGTAGTAAGTCTGTGGTATGATCCCATAATTGGCAGGATAGTACATGGAAGATAAAAGAATCCTATCCAGTCTTATCAGTCCTGATAGTTTGTCGATTTCGTATTTTGTATGGCTGCCACTGGGTATTTCAATAACTGCTGTAACTATTTGCGGCAGATTCTTTCCTGGTGAAACGTCATGCCATGGGTGTTGATTTCCTATCATTGTTTTAATATTAATTTTATTTTCGTGGTTCTTAATTTCTTACTGTAAATTTCAAGAATATGGTATTCTTAAAAAATGATGTCCGTCACGATCCTTTTACTTTTCCTATTCTTTTTACATATTTATAGATCTCAAACCATAAAACAGAAACCGCTGCAATGAAAACAGTCATCCCCAATTCGTTTATATTGAGCGCTGTTACTTTAAAGAATGAAGAAATTGGTTTTACATATAATATGATTAAAAGCATCATCAATACTGAGGCAGAAATGCCGATAAGCAAAGGATTACGGTTTCTGAAACTTTCCAGCACGCTATAAAAGAATGACCGGTTGACAAAGCTCAGTAATATATTGGCAAAGATTAATGTACTGAATACCATTGCTCTGGTCTTCTCTTCATCACCTCCGTTTTGAACAGCAAACTGATAGGCAAACAAAACTCCGAGAGTGATTACCACACCCTGAATAATACTGATTCCCAGTTCATTCAAACTTAAAAAAGTATCTCCCATCGCTCTTGGAGGCTGTTTCATTGTATTTTTTTCCATTGGCTCATTCTCATAAACAATAGAACAGGTCGGTCCCATAACCAGCTCGAGGAAAATGACGTGAACAGGAGTAAATATATGAGGAAATATCCATCCCAAAAACAGAGGCAAGGAAACCGTCAGAATAATAGGAATATGGATGGAAATAATATACTGGATCGCCTTTTTAATGTTGGTATAAATTCTTCTTCCTGCAGCAATTCCGACAATCAGTTTTTCTAAATCATCATTTGTAATAACCAGCGCAGCAGCTGATTTGGCAATTTCGGTTCCTTTATTTCCCATTGCAACACCAATGTGGGCCGCTTTTAATGCTGGACCGTCGTTTACGCCATCTCCAAGCATTGCCACCACTTCACCTTTCTTTTTCAGGGCATTTACTACTTCAAGCTTCGCATCGGGAAACATTCTGGTAAACAAAACCGTATCATCTGAAATCTGCATCAATTCTTCTTCAGAACGTCCTATAATATCACTGCCATTGATTGCGGGATTAGTATTGATAATTCCTGCCTGAAGTGCAATCGCATTCGTTGTATCTGCATTATCTCCGGTAATAACTTTTACCTTAATCCCGGCATCATAAATACTTTGAAAGACCTCCTTTATTCCTTTTTTGGGAGGATCATAAAAAACGGTCAGCCCTAAAAATTCAAAATCAAAATCCTGTTGATTTTTTGGAAAGCTGCTTCCTTCGAAATGAGACTTGGCAACTCCCAATACACGATAACCTTGCTGTCCAAATGTTTTTATAACGTCTCTTATTTTTTCTTTTTCAGGATCTGAAAGCTTGGAAACACTTAAAATAGCTTCGGGAGCACCTTTCGCTGCAATGATTCTGTCTTTATTTGTGTTTTCAAAAAGGTGGGTCATCATCGGAGGTTTACCTTCAAGCGGATATTCATGAAACATTTGATATTCTTTTCTTACATCATTCTTTTGAGTTTCCTCATATGTTTTGTGCAGAGTTATTTCCATAGGGTCAAAAGGCACTGGCTCACTGCTCCACATTGCATAATTAATCAGTTCACTTAAATCATCATTTTTAAATTCCTTTTCTTCATAAATCTTATCGGATAGGTAATTGTATAAATGTTGAAGCTTCATTGAGTTCTCAGTAATAGTACCGGTTTTATCGGTACAGATAACCGTGGTACTTCCTAACGTTTCCACAATGCTGCTGCGTTTGATAATAATACCTTCACGCATCAGTTTCCAGGCTCCCAAAGCCATAAAAGTTGTAAATGCAACAGGAATTTCTTCGGGAAGTACAGACATTGCCAGTGTTAAACCACTAAGAAGGCTCGTTACCAAATCTCCGGTTTTAATATAACTGAAGATGCAAACCATCAAAAAAATAACGATACCGATAACTGCCATCCATTTTACAAACTTCCGGATCTGGATCTGCAATGGCGAAATTTCTTCTTTTATATTCAGTATTGATTCTCCAATTTTACCGACACGTGTTTCTTTTCCTATTTTTTGTACTTTAAAAACAGCTAACCCCGAAACCGTAACTGTTCCGCTGTATACGAGATTATCCTCCGAGTTGCTGTCCTTGAAAACTGAAAAACTTTCACCGGTAAGCGAAGATTCATTCACGGAAAAATCATTACTGTGTACAATTACTCCATCAGCATTGATAACCCTTCCTTCCTCGGTGATGCATAAATCACCCACAACAATTTCATGGGTAGGAATTTCTACTGCCTTCGAGTTTCTGATGACCGTACTTAAAGGTTCGTTGAGCTTTTCAAGTTCTTCTAAAGCTTTTTTACTGCGATTGTCTTGGTAAAAAGAAATAGCCGTCACCGCCACAATTGCTACAAACATAAAAGCTGCCTCACCATAATCTCCCACAATCACATAAATGATTGAAATAATGATCAGTAAAATCAGCATCGGTTCTTTTAAAATACCAATGAGTAAATCAAACCAAGTGTTTCTACGGATAGCTTCCAACCGATTATATCCATATCGTTGTCTGGAAGCTTTCACTTCATCGCTGGTGAGACCAGTAAGATTTTCGGGTAAGTTGTAAGACATATCAAATAAATAGGTTATCTAAAAATAAGCAATTAATTATATACAAATGGCATTTCCCTGCCTGACCAGTATCATGTTTCATCGTGATAGATCTCATAAAGTTTTTGGAATTTTGATTGATAAATTATGATAATGAAAACAAATGTTCTGTAAAAACATCTTCAATATGAAGTTTTGCACGAAGTTCTTTTCCAAAATACTTTAAAAAAGGAAAAACCAAGGGTTGCAATTTAGTTCTTAATTTAAATCCATTCTAACCAAAACATTTCATAATTTTGATTAAGTGAAAAAGTTGATTTCAATATTGCTGTTATCTTTATATTTGGTTTCCACAACCGAGTTATATCAGCTATTGAAAATCCCCGATTTGATAGAACATTATTGTGAGCACAAAGCTTTGAATCCGGAAATGTCTCTCACTGCGTTTCTGAAAACGCACTATGATCATCCGGTTAAAGACGGAGATTATGGCAAAGACCAAAAATTACCGTTCATCATTCATTCAGCACCTCTTGCATTGTTTTTTACTATTGAGCCGAGATTCCGTTTTGAAATTAAAAATGAGAGTTTCAGACAGGTCAGATCTCACAAAATTCCTTCTTATGACGAAAACTTTTGCTATAAAGGTTTTATAAATTCTGTTTGGGAGCCACCAAGATATTCTTAATCATAATTATATGTCATTACATTTGATCATGATCTGATTAAACGATGACTTCTTTATAAAGTTGATGACCAGCTTTATACATTTTCCCTATATCAATACAAATCATTATAAAATTTTAGATAATGAGAACATTACTTTTAAGCCTGGCAATGGCTATGCTTTCAATTATGGCACAAGCTCAAAACCGTTTTGAGAATGCTAAAAAACAGGCAACAGAAAGCAAAGAACTGATTTTGCTCAATTTTTCCGGTTCAGACTGGTGCATTCCGTGCATTAAGCTTCATAAAAACATCATCGAAACTGAAGATTTCAAAAAGTTGGAAACCGAAAATATAATTGTCTACATCAACGCAGATTTTCCACGAAATAAGAAGAATCAGCTTTCTCCCGAATTAAAAAAAGAAAATACCTCACTTGCAGATCAATATAATTCGAAAGGACTGTTTCCTTACACACTTTTATTGAATTCTGAAGGAAAAGTACTGAAAAGCTGGGAAGGTCTCCCTTCTGAAAACGCTTTGGCTTTCAGCAGGGAGATCAGAGAAATCAAAGAAAATCAAAAATAGCAAGAGAATGATGTTAAGAGAATTCAAAAGACCCCAGAAATTAATGGGAAATGCTTTTGAAATTACCGTTGTCAACAATGAAGAAAAGACTGCGCAACATCATATCGACGCAGCCGTTGACGAAATCCGGAGAATTGAAAAATTACTGACGACTTTCAATGAAGAAAGTCAGACCAACCTCATCAATCAAAATGCAGGAATACAACCTGTAAAAGTTGATCTGGAAGTTTTTGATTTAATTGAAAGAAGTCTGAGAATCAGCAATATTACAGACGGATATTTTGACATTTCTTATGGCGGAATCGACAAAAGTTTTTGGAATTTCGACCGTGAAATGAAACGGCTTCCTGATCCCGAATTAATCAAAGAACATTTGAAGTTGGTCAATTATCAGAATATTCTGCTGAATCGTGAAAGCCAGACCGTATTTCTGAAAGAAAAAGGAATGAGGATCGGTTTCGGAGGAATCGGAAAAGGGTATGCAGCGGAAATGGCAAAAAGACTTCTCCAGAAAAGAGGCGTCGTTTCGGGAATTGTAAACGCTTCCGGCGATTTGACGACCTGGGGAAATCAGGCAGACGGAAAACCGTGGACGATCGGAATTGCCGATCCCGATAATGCAAAACAGCCGTTCTCATATATGAACATCACCGATATGGCCATCGCTACCTCAGGAAATTATGAAAAGTTTGTGGTCATCAACGGTAAAAAATATTCTCATACCATCAACCCAAAAACAGGAATGCCGATTTCGGGTATAAAAAGTGTTACGATTTTTTGTCCCAATGCAGAAATTGCCGATGCCATGGCAACTCCCGTAAGTATTATGGGAATCGATTCTGCGCTCAATATGGTGAATCAGATCAATCATCTGGAATGCATCATCATCGATGATCAGGACAAAATATATTCATCTCAAAACATTAATTTAAAATGAATCCATGATTGGATTTTAAATTTTAAAAACAAATTTAATTCAAATGAAAAATTTCATAAAAATAAAAACAGCAATTTGCTTTTTAGTAACCATCACTTCTGTACAATCCTGTACAACCATAAAAGAATACGAAAAAAACAAATTAAACGATGCAGAAATGGCTCTCGGAAACAGAACCATAGAAAAAACCGAACTGAGCTTCCAATCTTACAGAGAAGGTTCCTCTGGAGCCAACGCAGGAAAAGTTGGCGGAGGTTGCGGGTGTAATTAAAAAAGAAGAGTAATTGTAAAATTTAATTGTGATTTAAAATGAAAAAAATTATCATAAGTGTTATTGCTCTTTTTGGAATTTTCAATGCAAAAGCACAGGAAAATACCAATAATGAGCCTTCAAAAAAACTAAGTCTTGATGAGATTAATCTTGTATCAAGCTATTATAAACAGGATGGAAATAATTCTGCGGTAACAGGCGGAGTTGGAACTGAGAAATTGACAGACATTTCCAATACCATTGATGTTACAATGGTTAAATACGATAAAAAATTAAGAAAAAACAAATTCGATTTCAGTGTCGGAATCGATCATTACACTTCCGCATCGTCCGATATGGTCGACCTGAAAGCCAATTCATCAGCATCCCGCTCAGATAACAGAATTTATCCAACATTGAACTGGAGCCGTGAAAACGAAAATAAAGGAACTACTTTAATGGCGGGTGTTTCGTTTTCTTCAGAATATGATTACCAGTCTTATGGTGCCAATATTGGTTTTGCGAAAAAAACGCCTGACAAAATGGGAGAATTTACAGCAAAATTCCAAGCTTATTTAGATCAGGTAAAACTGATTGCCCCAATAGAACTGCGAACCGGAGACAATAACGGAACAAGCGGCAGAAATACTTTTGCCTTATCTCTCTCCTATTCACAAATTATCAATCAGAATTTTCAGGTTGAGTTTTTGGCAGACGGTATTCAACAGACAGGGTATTTGAGTTTACCTTTCCATCGTGTTTATTTTACCGACAATTCTGTTCATCAGGAAGCTTTACCGGATAAAAGGTTTAAAATTCCTTTGGGAGTGCGCGCCAATTATTTTTTAGGGGATAAATTTATTGTAAGAGCTTATTACCGCTATTATACTGATGATTGGGGCTTAAAATCCAATACGTTCAGTTTAGAAACACCTGTCAAAATCTCTCCATTTCTTTCGGTGAGTCCTTTTTACAGATATTATTCTCAGACTGCGGCTAAATATTTTGCGCCTTACCAGCAACACACTGCTTTTGATGATTTTTACACCAGTAATTACGACCTATCGAAATTCGACAGCCATTTTTACGGAGCAGGAATCCGCATCAGTCCGAAGAATGGATTATTTGGCGTTGAACGTCTCAATATGCTGGAAATCCGATACGGGCATTACACCAAATCTGTGGGTATGAAGTCTGATATCATTTCGCTAAATTTAAGATTTAAATAAATTAGATTAATTTTGACTTGTCAGATTCTATTGGCAAGTCAATTTTTTTAAATTTAAAAAATGGCGACAATATATTTAAATGATTAAACTTAATTACATGCCCGTAATTTCAGTTTTTCTTTATAGTTGGTACATTCAAATATATTATCACCTCAATTTAAAAAGACATCACATATCTCCCAAACTATAAGTATAGATTTTTTGATTTCAAATATTTAATCAACTCCATGGGGCGATCTGTCTGAATAATATTGACACCCTTCTGCAAATACCAATCATAAACATTCGGGTTATCTAAAACTTTGTCATCATTATTTCCTGCATTGTGATGAGGCCACAGTGAGTTTACCCAAATTTTGACCTTATTCTCTTTTAATTTTTTAAAATCAATCAAATTATTTTCTGTAGATCCGATGGTAAATTCAAAACCGTAAACCTTATAATTTTTAAGATATTCTGAGATATTTTTAAGATCTTTTTCGTCCCCCAATTTTATGATCGGCATATAATGAATATCTTTTTTAATGTCTCCGTATTTTCTGTTGAACTCAGTATAGGATTCATGACCTTTAAACAAAATTTGATCAAGCATATTTCGCTTTTTTATCAGGGGATAAACCTGTTTGATATAGTCAAAACCTTTGTCCAGATTCAGAAGGATTTTTCCGTCACTAAGAACCAGAATTTCTTCCAAAGTCGGAACTTTCATTTGTGTTTCTACTCCTAAACCGTCTCTTAGATTGAGTTTTTTAATTTCTTCCAGAGTAAAGTCTGATGGTTTTCCTTTTCCGGTAGTCGTTCTGTCAATAGTATTGTCGTGCATTAAAATCAAGATACTGTCTTTGGTCATAGCAAGATCTATTTCTGCCATATCTACTCCTTTTTCAATGGCTTTTTTAACTGCCCAGACAGAATTTTCAGGAGCTTCTCTCCAGTCACCACGATGAGCAACTACCATTACTTTATCATCAGGGAATTTATACAATGACACTTCATTTTTCTGTGCTGTCAGAAGCAATGAAGCCATAAAGAATAATAGGACCGTTAATTTATTTTTGAACATATTTTTTAAATTTTAAAGTATTGATTGATTTTGAAAGTCTCACCCCGAGAAAGTAAGTGTAAAAAAATTTAATTCTGAAAGGGGTCGGGATGAGATGTTTTCAAATGATATTTTTAATAGCCCGGATTTTGTTTAATCGCAGGATCTGTATTGATTTGCCCTTGCGGAACAGGCATCAGCAAATGATGATTATTGATCTGAGCGATACTGTATCCGGGATTATTGGTGAAATGGCTTGTCATCACCGAAATAGCCTTACCTGTTCTGATAAGATCAAACCAACGATGACCTTCTCCAACAAATTCAAGTCTTCTTTCTTTATCTATTTCATTCAAAAGGAGGTCTTTATTTGAAAAATTTACGGCAGAAATTCCGGCTCTGGTTTTAATCTTATTTAAATAAATATTAGCATTGACAAAATCATTCTGTTCGGCATACGATTCTGCCATCATCAGAAAAACATCTGCTAATCTCAGCACTACAAAATTACTTCCGCCATCGGCGATCGTATTTGAGGTTTTTACCATTTTTTTACTGAATGGAATTCCGTTTGAAGTGAGACCGATATATGCAGAACGTCGTGTATCGCCGCTAGAATAAAGATTGTAAACCTCCTTCGTAGGAAGATTGTGACCTTTTGCTCCGGAAACCGATCCTGATGGACTGAACATCTGGAATGCCGTACTTCCTTCCGAATTACCGTTTAATCCTGAGGCAAACTGCACATCAAAAATAATTTCGGAATTGTTTTCATTGGCAACATCAAAAATTTTGGTAACATCAGTTAATAATTGATAACCCAAAGATTCAACTTGATTTAAATAAGTCAATGATTCTGTGTATTTTTTCTGTGTTAACAGCACTTTTCCTAAAATTCCAAGTGCAGCACCTTTGGTTGCTCTTCCTTTCTGTGTGGCAGTTGATGGCAACAGATTGATGGCTTCTTTTAAGTCAGTTTCAACTGCAGCATATACTTCAGCAACAGACGTTCTTGGCTGACCGAAATAATCATTCACATTAGTAGTTTCTTTTAAAACTAACGGAACATCACCGAAAATTCTCACTAAATTAAAATACATTAATGCTCTCAGAAATTTCATTTCTCCAGTTCTCGAAGATTTTAATGCATCCGTCATATCCGGAATTTTACCAATTCTTGCCAAAATAATATTCGCTTGCTGAATTCCGATATAGTTGTCTTTCCAGGCACTGGCAATTAAGCTGTTGTTTGGTTGGATGGTAAAGAAATCAAGCTCGCCATACGTAAAGGCATCATTGGCAGGAACCTCATCGTAGGTATTGTCAGAAGGTAATTCTCCTAATGCCGGCATTCCCAACTGATATTGTCCTGTATATTGAAGCGAGCTATAGACCGAAACCACACCCTGTTCGATTTCCGCAGAAGTTGTGTAGAATTGAGATGAAACTTTCTGTGCTTCAGGATTCACATCCAGAAGATCTGATGAGCATGAAGTCATGATTGAAAGACTGAATATTGTGATGAATATTTTTTTCATGATTTAAAATTTAAGATTAAAACCCATAGAATAAATTTTGGCTACCGGATAATATGCCTGATCAAAACCTTGGGTAAGAACATTGTCAGAAGTTGCGTCTATATTCATCCCTTTATATTTTGAAAGTGTGAAAATATTGTTTCCGACCATATATATCTGTGCGTTTTCTATACCGATATTTTTAAGCATTGATTGAGGTAGGTTGAATGCCAGACGAAGCGATCTTAATCTAACATAATCTGCGTCTTTGAAAAAGAGATTAGAAGTTCTGGCTTCTTTTCTGTTGTTTGAAAAATTCATATTAGGCATTCCGAAAAAACCATCCGGATTGCTTACTGCATTGTACCTGTTGTCAAAGTAGTATTGTGATGCCATTCCGAATCCTTCACCGGATTCTAAAGTCGTTACGGCATCTGCATTATATATTTTCTTTCCAATTTCGCTGTACAAAGTGAAACTTAGTTCAAAAAGCCCGTACCTGAAATTGTTATTAAACCCGATGATATATTTTGGAACTCCACTACCGAAACTTCTTTTATCATTCACATCAATTTTTCCGTCATTATTCAGATCTTCCATGATATAGTCTCCCACCATTGTTCCGGTGATGTGAGCTGAATTATTAATCTCTGCCTGATTTTTGTAAATCCCGATAATGTTGTAGCCATACATTTCTCCGATAGAACCGCCCACTTTTGTGACAGAAAAATTGTTTTCCCCGGTGATTATCTGATTCTGACCATTCGCCAAAGCCAGGACTTCATTTTTATTGGTCGAAAAATTTAAACTTCCGGAATACGTAAAATCTTGTGCGATATTAAAAGTTTTTGATGCAATCTGTAATTCAAAACCTGAATTTTTGATCTTTCCGATATTCTGAAGAGAAGTACTGAAACCCGATTGCTGCGGAACGGGAACATCCAGTAGTAAACCGTCCCGGTTTAAAATATAATAATCTGCAGAAATATTTAAGACATTTTTAAATAATGAAAAATCAATCCCGAAGTTATTGGATTTTGATTTCTCCCAGGAAATATTCGGGTTTGGAGCCGTCGCCGTAGTATATCCCGGTGCTAAAGTATTTCCAAAAGTATAATTATCGGGATTCATCAGCGAAAGAGCACCGAAATTTGGGATCTGATTGTTTCCGTTGCTTCCTAAACTGTATCTTAGTTTTAAGTCGGTAATGATATTGTTTTCAGGGAAAAAGTTTTCATTACTTACTGTCCAACCGGCAGAAAATGCATAAAAATCTCCCCATTTAGAGTTTTTACCGAAACGTGAAGAGCCGTCTCTACGGTAGGAAGCCATTAGATTATACTTATCGTCAAACGTATAATTGACTCTCATAAAATAAGAAAGCAATCTCCACTTGTACTGCGTTAATGTATTTTTAAAAGCTGTTCCGCCTGCAATATTTCGGATACTGTTATCCGGAAAAGAAGTTGCTTCGGTTAAAAGCTGAGTGTTGTCTTCCTGCTGGAAAGACTGTCCTCCAATTGCATCGACTCTGTGAGAACCCCATTTTCTATCAAACGAAATTACGTTTTCTATCAAATAATTTTTCCTGATATATTCTGTTCTGTTGGCAAAAGTTACATCTGGTGCCGCAGCTCTGTAGGCTCCAACTGTAGAAGGATCAAAAAAGTTGTATTCGTAATTGGAATAATCTCCACCTACAGACAATCTGTACTTAAGACCTTTCAATAATTCCAATTCTGTAAAAATATTACCGAATGTTTTGAACAAAGTATATTTTCTGTTTGTCATTTCCTGCACCGCAACCGGGTTTTCTACCAAAGCTCCGTCTGTTGCAGTATTGCCTAAGATTTGTTGAGAAACAGCTAAACTCCCGTCATCATTATATACTTTGAAGAATGGATACATCGCTGTTGCCATTTGCAGCGGATTATAGCTTCGGGAGTTTTCTGACGCATTAATTGTACCTGTTGCATAAGAAGGAGTCATGGTTACGCCGACTTTCCAACGGTCTGTAAGATCAGTTGACAAATTAATGCTTGTTGAAAATTTTTCATAATCAGTTCCGACCACCAAACCTTTCTGATTAAAATAACTTGTCGTGAAGGCATATTTACTTTTATCGCTTCCTCCCGTAATATTCAGTGAAGTCTGACTTATGGGTGCAGGTTTCATAACGGTATTGAGCCAGTCGGTATCGGTCAGGCCCGGTTGTTTAGCTAAATAAGGTTTAAGATAATCAGGAATTAATTCTCTTAAAGAAGCTCCTTTGCTTATTCTTGTTGCATTATCATCAAAGATACTTCTGTTACTGCCTTTAGACAGATAATTATTGTCTCTTGCTTCTTTCAGGAAAGTTGCCATATCATAAGCATTCACCAGCTTTACGTTATCACTCCGCATCTGCATTCCGTAATAGGTGTCAAAAGAGACGTTCATTTTTCCTTTCTTCCCCTGCTTGGTTTCGATGATGATGACTCCGTTTGCACCTCTCGAACCATAGATTGCGGCAGAAGCGGCATCTTTAAGAATGTCAATTTTAGCAATAGAATTAGGATCGATGGCATTTAAATTTGAGCCCTCCGTTAAAGGAAGTCCGTCTACAACGATCAAAGGATTTGAGCCCGCTGTTAAAGTTCCGATTCCTCTTACTCTAATGGATGGTGACCCTCCCGGATTGGCGTTGGCCTGTGTAATCTGCACTCCTGTTGCTTTTCCTGCGATGATATCTCCAAAGTTACTGGAAGCAATACCTTTCATCTGTTTCTCATCGATTGAAGAAATAGAACCCGAATTGTTTTTCTTGCTCTGCTTTCCGTACCCTACCAAAACAACTTCATCGATTGTTTTTTCTCTAGATTTTGCAGTGTCTCTAACGAAATTGACAAAATCATCAGTTTGAACTGCATTGACTTTTTGCTGTTTGGCTATCGCCCTGGTATTGAGACGCACGGTCACTGTGTTTTGATCTACATTAAAATCAAGACCTACATTTTTCTTCAGATAATCTAAAGATTCTGATAAAGATTGATAATTAATCCGAAATTCATCAACCTCGATGTTTTTTAAATCTGAAACAGAATAAAAGAATTTGACTCCATGAGCTTTTGACAGTTTCTCAAAAACTTTCTTTAAAGGAGTTTTCCGCTGATTGACGGATTGTTGAAAACACTTGTTAGCAGTTGCATAGGAAAATTGTGATGCACACAAAAGCCCTAACAACATCATGCTAATTGTTGTTTTTTTCATAGCTTTGCTGAAATTAGTTGTTATTTGACTGATTTATATTCAATGCATCGGTAACCCCCATTACCGCTGCATTATTTTTTTAGAATAATATGATCCTGTGATTTTTTGTCAACATTGAGATTAAAAGGAAAGCTGATGGTCTGAAGTACTTTTTCAAGATTTCCTGTGATATCCCCATCAATGATATTGTTTTTATATTCTTTCGGATATTCGATTGAAATATTATAGGTTTCTTCCAGTTTTGAAACGGCAGCATTGAATTTCATGTCATTGAAGTCAAACTTTCTTTCAACCTCGTGATCGTAAAAATGCTTTTCAATTCCGTTTTTGTCTGCGAACCATGTTTCTTTAGGCAAAAGAAATGTTGAATGGCCTCTGTAATCTACTTTTACTTTTCCTTCCTTCAGATAAACTTTATTGCTTTGTTTTTGATCTAAAGTAAACTGGGTTCCCAAAACCTGAACTTTAAATCCCTTGGCATCTACTATAAATGGTAAATTTTTATTTTTAGCAACATTAAAAAATGCTTTTCCTGTAAAAGAAACAGTTCTGGTTTTTGATCCGAAATCTGTGGCGAGTTTCAATTCACTTTGAGGTTCCAAGATAATTTTACTTCCATCTGATAAAACGAATTCTTTTTTTACTTCTGAAGTTTTAAAAACCAATTCTTTCTGAGCTGAAGACGATTTTCCATTCTCCATAAAATACAAACCCATCAAGGTAAAAAGTGGCAAAAGCACCGCTGCAATGGCTAAGAATTTTCTACTGTTTCTTCTAAATTGTATTTTCCTTTCAAGTCCGTTCCAAATTCTTTGATCCGAAGCATCTTTTATTTTGCGGTTTTCTTCCGATACCGATTTCCACTGATTTTCAAAATCCATAGGTATTCTTTGTTCTTTATTAGTGAATACGTCAGAAAGATAAAATCGTCAACCTTTATTTTCTTTATTTAATGATTTGTTCATATTGGATTCATGAGGAAATATTTACAATGAAGGAAATCGATATGTAAACGGTGAACTAAGAAAAGGGACTCATATTCTTTCCTGACTACCAATAATACTATTGAAAATTAAAATGCAAAAAACATTGCGAATTGTCAACAACACTAAAATTTGTTATAAAATAACTTTATCTAAATTTTGATAAAGATTAAAAACTACAGTGTAATAAAATTTTCGTAGGAGAGTTGGTAAGTATTGAAATTATCTTTTAAGCAAAAAAATTCAAATTCGTCCTCAAAAACTTCAAAACCTTATTCACATGCTTTTCAACTGCTGTTTTGGATATATGGTTTTCCTTAGCGATGGTAAAAAGGCTGAGATTCTGGAGTTTATTTTTGATGAAAAACTCACGGCTTCTTTCGGGAACCTGCTCGAGCAGTTTTTCAATTTTTTGCAACTGATCTTCCTGAAGGAGTTTCTTTTCGATATCAGAGTTTTCTTCGGGACTCATTTGTTGAGAATTTTCCAAAGAAACATAGATCATTTTCTTTTTACGATAAAAATTGGAGATTTCCTGTTTGGCAGATTTAAAGATAATCGCCTCGGTTTGAGATAGGGAATCGGTTTCGGAACAGTATTTCCAGACGTGCATAAAAATATCCTGAACCAGCTCTTCGATATCTTCTTCGTCAGAAACATATTTAGCCACGAAAAAATATACCTTATGCTTATATTCAGAATATATTTTTTTGAAACTGTTCATTTGAATTACTTCTTGACGAGCTTTAAACTCATTTTTGCAAAGCTACCTAAATGTGCATGATTATAGATTAATGCTATATTAAATTTAGATAATTGAAGCCGATTCAATTGAGAATTTGAGTAGACTCTGTTAATAGCATTTGGAAACATTGGAATCTTCTTCCTTTACTAAACTGAAAGTCAATCTTTTTAATTTCTAAAAATTATCCGAAAACTATATTTTAAATGAATGTAATATAGTCTGAAATTCTTTCTGAGGAATCAGCTAACTGTCATTTGGAAGATGAGGTGGATAAAAAACTATCTATTCTTTTTATCTATTGTCTTCATCTTTCTGACTGGTGAATACATTTTTGTTTTGAGAAAAGAAATGGTAGACTGATAATCTCGCAGACATTTACTAAGCTCAAAAAGCAAAACCTGGTAATAATCATAAGTTCCCTGAAGTTCAGTAATTCTTTGTCTTAAGATTTTATCATCATCTTCTGTAACTGTAATATTTCCATACAGGTCATAAAATTGTTTGTAACGTTCAAAAACATTTATCAGATCCTGATGCTCTTTAGTATCAATTCTTTTCATTATACTTTAATGATATTGCTAAATTATTTCTTCATATTAATTCCATGTTGCCAATCGCTTTCCCACAATATTTTCAACGAATGATCCGGCATTTCATTCCCTGAAGTTTTTGAGTAAATCTTGTTCAATGCAGAAGAAAGTAGGGTTTCATTAGGGTCTCCTAAAGGTAATAATGGCAAAAAAGAAAATTCATTAACAGAAATCTGAGGTGAAATTCCGTTGCTGTATTCTCCTTCACTGTTGGCATTATATACTTTATAAATTACCGGATGAATTTGCCAGGAAATTTTAGGAGGATTATGCTTATCTTCAATAGCAAAACCTGCCATATCTTTTCCTAGAGTAGTTCCACCTACCTGAATTACTTCCAGATAAGGTTTAAGATTATTAATCACAATTTCTGAAGCCGAAGCTGTGCTTTCGGAAGTTAAAATATAGACTTTGTTAAGCCCTAAAGTATTAGCGTGTAAAATATTAAAACCCGGTGCACTTTTATCATAAGCGATTTGTTGTGAAAAATTCATTTTTACTTCACCTCCGTTTTTATTCCCTCTATAAATAATGAAAGGGGAATTGGAAGAAATCCCTGCCGGAATCATCGCACAGAGCGTAGCCGCAGAAGCTACCGAACCTCCGTAATTATATCTTAAATCCAAAACCAAAGCCTGAACTCCTAATGCTTTAAACTCAGAGAATTTCTGTAAAAGAAGCTGAGCCATTCCATCCGGAAAATCATAAATATACAAATAGGCGGTTTTCTTACCATTGTGCTCAAAAATCTTTGAAACTAAAGACTGATCAAGGGTGAACCCGTAATATACCGTAATGTCTTTTTCGTTAGTAATATTCCCGTTATTCCAATCTCCGACAGAAAGATGAAGAACCGTGGAATTGATGATAGAGGATGATACTGTTCCCATATTTGCAGAAGTAATCACCGTTCCATTAATTTTGGTAATAACCATTCCACGTTTCAGACCTGCATTTTGAGCCGGCGAATTCTGCAAGACCAGTTTAATAACCGTTACAATTTTTCCATCCGGCTGTTGAAGTATAGTATAATCAAAACCATACCTACTGCGAACTGATTTCGGATAAGTAGATGCATCTTTCGTATCCAAAATAAATGAAAACCTATCCTGTGGAGATAAAAGACTTTTGAAAAAATCTTGCGTTGGAAGACTATAATTAGGCTTTGAAGGCATGTGCTCCGCCCAATAATAATACCGTCTCATACTGTCTTGTACCCACAAATTGACAGATTCTGTGCTGCCTTCAGGAAAATCAGGAATTCCCTCATCATCCTGCCGGCAGGAAACAATCGAGATAAAGGCGAAAAATGACAAAAGCAGAAATTTAAACTGATTTCCGTAAAGATTTTTAATTAATGTTATATTCATTGTGATTTGGTTGAAAACAGTCAGTTATAATTTAAATAGGGTCTTTTTCAGATTCTTATAATCTCTTTTGTTCATTATTTACAGATAATCTGCTACATCAATATCGCCTTTTATAACTAAATTTCCGTTTTCCTGTTTTTCCTGTAAAACAATCATATTCACTCGGTCGTTATTGATGTATACTTGTTTTAGTGTTACCATTACGGTAGTTGTACCACCGATATAAGAGTCGGTAGTTCCCGGCTTGTAGAGCTCCAGATAGATTGGTGCATTGATGTTAAAATTGTTGTAGACCTGAACAGTAGTAAATGATTTCTTCCCGATTTCATCAAAGGTCGCCAGAACAGTCCCGTTATCTCTTTTCAAAATACCCTTCACTCCTTCTAAATCGGAACCTGAAAATTCCCCAATATTCGGGAAAATGAAAACATATCCTACTTTTCCGAGATTAACTGTTGGTTTCACCGCAGAAGCCTGAAGGAAAATTCCCGGCAGGTTGAAGAAATTCAATGTTTTATATTGGTCAACATTATCGTAGTTAATATTAAATGTTTTGATTTCTGCTCCGGTATCTTTGTTATAAATCCCAAGTATATCGGTTTCTCCTTTATCCAGCACAAAACTGAGTTTGGTAGTAATGTTATTGGTGTAAGACGTATTCCCGTTGATAGACACAGGCTCTCCGTTCAATCGAAGCTGTAAGATATCTGGTTTGGAGTATCCTTTAATATTGACCTCTGCCGGTTTTTGGGCTACATCATAGGTCTGCAACGATTCATCTGTGCAGGAAAATAAGCTCATCAATGCAGTGAGTGCAATTATCTTTTTCATATATAGATTAATTTATAATTTCAATTTTCTGTTTCATCTTACTGTATATACTTTATTTTAGGCATTTGCAAACAGTGAATCCAAAGAGAACTCCAACTAATAGAATTTTTTATTTTTATTTGATATTAAAATAAAGCCCTTCACCTGTTAAAACAAAGGGCTATATTTTTTAAATATTTTGCAGAACAAGCTCTTGTATATTCGTTCTCTATATACCGTAGCCATAGGCAGCATTCAATAGGGTTTAAAAAGAATATCAGTCATTGTTTTTTGATGAGGTGAAAAAATTATTTCTTGATAAACTTTGTTGTGCTTAGGTTACTGTTTGTTTCTACCGTTAGAGTATAAACGCCTTTTGGTAATTCACTTACGTTGACCTGTCCATTGCTTATCACCGTGAAAAGCAACTGCTGTCCTGCCGCACTATATACTTTTATAGTAGCTTTGGTTATGTTTTTCAGGTACAGCACATCTGTTACAGGGTTAGGATATACCGTTATCATAGATTTGGCTTTTGCTTCCGATGTACCTAAAACATTTGAGTCTGCATAAACCTGCATCTCGTCTATTTGAAAGGTATTTGATGAATTGGTATCTTTAAATGGTAATGTACTGATTGCTGATGAATTGCTTGCAAAGTTAACATTATTCCAAAATCCAACATAGATTTTCTGCCCTGCATACTGGGAAAGGTCAGCAGTTGCCTGGGCGAATAAAGCATTGCTATCAGCAATATAATCTGCGTTGGTAATGCTTAACAATTTAGGAATTACACTAGGATTACTGCCGTTATTATTAGCTGTTGTAATATCAGTACGGAGAGCCTGGAAATCGGCTACAGTGGGAACTGGTTTTGTCGGTGTGCTTACATAAACAAAAACGTGTCTGTTGGTATTATTACTTGCAGAAGTTGTATTATAAGTAATTACTCTCCCGATCATAGCCGCCAGAGTAATGGTTCCCGAAGCTGTCGTTAAATCTATCTCAGGCGAAATTACCCAGTCTTCAAAATCGTTGAGATAACCATCCTGAAAATTTGCCGGGCCACCAACAACATTTGGTTTATATGCACTGTGTCTCAAAACGTAATCGGGTGATACTTCCTCGTACATATTGGGAGTTGCCGCATTACGTACCACGTGTTTTCCTATATTCCATGTGTTATTATTATTGTTTCCGTCATAGAATACCCACCCGGCTCTTTCCTGTGGAGTATCAAAGGTATTTTCCCAAACAAGTACCTGTGCATTAGCAACACCAGATAATATTAGACTAAATAAAACTAAAAACTGGTTTATATTTTTCATAATTAAGGTAAAAAAAAGAAAACAGGCGGCAGCTTCCCGCCGCCTGCTTTCAGGTTAAATAATTTTGAGAATTAAAATGAATAATTGGTCCAAGTTCCATTATAACTCCAGCTTCTTGGAGAAATACTCCAGAGACCTTCGTTAAAGAACGGATTTCCTGTTAAGAAGAACGTTGCTGCAGGAGTACCTGTTGCTGTGTTAGTGATACCTGATGTACCCGCTCCAGTAACAGCAGTTGTAAATCCGTGTGCATAAATAGTAGAAAGATTAAGTGCTGCCAATGCAGAACCTGTACCTTCTACTCTAATACCTGTAGGATATCCTGAAACCAATGCGTCGTTCAGGGTAAGCTGTCCGTATCTTCTTACATGAACTCCGTTTTCATATAAAGATCCCTGTGGCTGTTGAGTTGTAGGGTTTACAAAATTTTTAGCACCTATAATGGTGATGTTATTGATGATTGGGTGCGTAAGCAAAGTTGTAGAAGTACCTGTTGAATTGTTATCCAACTCAATTCCATTTGAATCTGGATTACCACCACTTAGACTATGAGTAGAATTATAATTAGCTAATGCCAATGCGTTGGTAATAGTACCTGTATAACCCTGATCAAAATCGAAGTTATCATCATCTGCAGCAAATGACACCAAATTAGAAGCATTTACTGTTCCACCGAAGAACTCGAAAGAATCATCTTTACCATATGACACCTGAATGTGGTTTAAGGTAGTTCCTGAACCAACACCTCCTAATGTCAAACCATTGATCTCATTACCTGAGTTAGGAGCTAAAAGGTCAAAACCGGCAAACTCTATTCGTACGTAAGTTAAAGATCCTCCGTTATGGGTAGAATTAGTTCCTCCGTACTGATATTCAGAACCGTTAAGCCCTTCAATTGTTGTAGTAGTATTTCCGTTATTTGTAGGAGCATCTCCCAAAATAACTATTCCACCGAAATCTCCGGGAGCTCCCGTTGTTTCTGCATCACAATCTAACAAATTATAGCTGGTAAATACAACTGGAGCCTCAACCGTACCGTTGGCATTTAATGTACCACCTTTTTGCACTACCAAAACACCACTTGCAGTATTATTCGCTTTTGGCTTAGATTTGATGTAAGTTCCAGCATCAATAGTAAGTGTAACACCACTTGGCACATTTAAAATGCCGTCGATCTCCCAAATCTTATCTGCAGTCCAATGAATTGGAGCTGTAGAAGATCCTACATTTCCCGAAACAGTCTGAACAGGACGACTGCACACTGATGAATACTCTGCAGATGCAGACTGCATATTAAAGTTCGAATCTGATCCTGCTAAAGAATCATTTTGACGACAAGCCGTAAATGATAGGGCTGCCATTGCTACCAGAAAGAAATTTTTCATAATATTTAGTAATTTAGTAGTTTTGTCTCGGGCTTCGCATTTTATTACCCGAAACTGGTTAATTAGCCGGGAGACAATGCCTTTTTGTCTCCCTTTTTTTTGATTATCCCCACGATGTCGAAAGGCACAACATCGTGAAGGTCTTACCGAAACACTAAAAACCTTTGTAAAACCGGCACTTGACGAGCACGGTCGGTATGCTATACCTTCTAATATTTCTCACTCCGAAAGGCGGGTTTTCCTCAGGTAATGTTTACGGTTGAATGAACGCTGCGCTTTTTCAGCTTACGGGCTGATGTTTTATTTTTGTTTCTCTGTCGTATCAAGTCTGTTGAGATATTTTATAAACTCGTCAACAGGTTTAAGATTACTCAGAAAGACAATGAACATTTTAAAATGTATAATTTATACTCAATCCTAAAGTTCTGCCCCTGTATGCACGGAACAGGATTTTGTCTATATCCTTATCATACTTATCCGTCGCTCCGGGCATCAACCCCAAACCTTCCCGTGTTGCAGCGATAGTATTACCATCTGCTGTTTGCACCGAATAAGAATTATAATTGTTATAATATTCTATTACTCTGTTAAAAATGTTTTTAGCATTGAATTTTATTTCAAGATTTTTATCTTTAAGCAGTTTATATGATACCTGTGCATCTGCCACTGCATAAGGTCTCTGGATTTCTTCTCCGTTATAGTCATATCCAACGGTAATATATTGCTCACCTTTAGCATTATAGAGGAAGTTTAGTCCCAACCGTTCTCCGTCATACGACAATCCCAGATTATATGCCCAAGGAGTCTGTCCGTAGAGTGGGCGCTCTACCTCGTAGGTTTCAGCATCGTTTTCAGTATTGAAACGGTTTTTAAATGCAATAACTTTCGTATCATTATAAGTGAAATTTCCACTTATAAATAGGTTTTTCAGCAATGTATTATCTGCTATAAAGCCAAGGTTTTTTCTTACCTCTACTTCAAAACCTTTAAGCTTTGCGTTGGCTGAATTTCCGTTATAGAGATATAAATTGCCTTCGTTGGAAATATATCCTTCTCTTTCAATAGGGCGATCAATATCTTTGTAATATAACCCTGCAGAGATAATTTCTCCTAATCCCGGAAACCACTCAAACTTAAAATCGTAATTATCAATTACAGATGAAGTTAATTCTGTATTATAAATCAACGCATTAGCTACCGGATCAAAGTAAGGAAGACCTGTTCTTTCGTTAAACTGCGGACGCAATACAGAACGACCATAGGCTAACCTAAGATTCATTTTATTGGTCGGACTATACGTAAAGTTGGCAGAAGGCATCCATTGCCAAGCCTTGTCTTCAATTGGTTCTTTGTTAAGATTTCGTGAATCATCAGGATCTAATTGTTGTGAAATTTGCTCATATTTAAAATACTCTGCCCGAACACCCCATACTAAACGTAGCTTACTTCCTAAACGGTTATCCAGCATCAAATAAGGAGCATGTTGGGTAACCTCGCCCTCGTATTTGCTGTTTTTATACAATGGTTTGGTCTGCCAACCAATACCGCCTGTTGTGTAGTGGGAACCATCAAACCAATCCGCCAAAGCCCCATACATCATCAGGTAATTTTTTTCAGTATTGGGAACATCCCTGTTTTCATCTACTCTCAAGAAGAATTTTTCCTGCTGGTTGGTATTGTTTTTCAATGCTCCGGCATAACCTACTTTAATATCATTTTTGAAGTTCCCCGTATCCATACTCCATTTGAACGATGTCCCAAAATTGTAATCGGTCTCTTTACTTTCTATATATCCTCTGGAAAAATTATTACCGGAATTATAAATTTGATTGTAGGTTAAAATTTCGTTCCCGATAAATTGATAATAGGTTTGATGTTGTGTATAGTCTTTTGTGTCTGATTCAACACCTGTCCTTGCTGCAAACCAGCTCAGCTCGGCATTTCCTATTTTATGGCTTCCTTCCAGTTTATTTTGCAGTAAAGTCTGATAAACAGGATAAACCGTATTATCCGTATAAGGTCTATCCATCGACTGAAGCTGAGAAGGATCATTATTCGGAATTACTCCACTATAAAAATAGTTGTATGATGCCTCCGCATTTTCCGGCATTCCGCTTCCTCCGGTATATTCATTCCATCCGGTTACCATTGTGAGGGTATTATCATAAATATGGGTATATGAATTGCGGAACGAAAGTCTGTTTTTTCCCAACTGCAATCCGAAATTCAACATGCCTGCCACTGTAGAATTGTAAGTATAAGAAGCTCCTTTGTTTTTAAAGTTGTAAAATTTTACAGGTGCTAAGCCTTGCTGCTGTTCTTTTCCTATGGGTCCAGCAGTATCCAGCCAGTTTCCTCTGCCGGTGTGGTCTATATCTAATTTATTTTGTTCATTTCTTACAGTTACAGCTCCTGCAAATCCCCATTTGTTGTTGTTTTTCATCTTAAAGCTTTTTCCGAAAGCCAACTGATAGTTTGAGTTTAGGTCTGCTGTTGTTTTAAAAGTAGAAAAGTTGTCTTTAAACTGTTTAGACTGCTCAAAAAACTGAGGATTATTCCAGTCCATTGGTTCCAACCCTTTCGGGAAATCCCTTGTACCGTCATCATATCCCCAGTAATCGTTCTTTCCTCGCTGTCTTGTAAGAAACTCCTTAAACGTAGAAATATCGTTATAAGAAGAACCCATACTAAGCGTTAAGAAATCTTTATTCGGGATGTCTTTTGTATGTACTTCTACGTAACCTCCTGCAAAGCTGGCGTTCATATCCGGAGTAGCGGTTTTACTCACTACCACACTCTCTACCATTGCAGTAGGGATAATATCGAATGAAAAATTATTGTTATACGCTTCTGTGCTTGGAAGATTGATACCATCCATCGCCGCCGTATTCCAACGTTCACCCATAGAACGTACTACCACATATTTATTGTCCACCGTAGTAACGCCGGTTACTCTTTTGAGTGTAGCTCCCACATCGCTATCCGGTGTTTTGGAGATTTGCTCTGCAGAAATACCGTCGCTCATCTGGGCTGCCTTTTTCTGCTGTGTCAGCAAACCAGCTTGTGTATCTGCCTTTCGGGTACCGGTAATCACTACTTCTTTGATAGAAGTTTCATTTTCAGATGCACGTCTCATCGCAAAAGAAACAGTATTAGTTTCATTGCCTTTTATTGTAAGCTTTTCTACACGCAAAGAGCTGTATTTTTCAGCTTTTACGGTAAGTGTGTATTCTCCGGAACGAATATCCAGTGAAAAATCTCCATTGTTATCGGTAGCCGCAGTTTTTCCTGCAACACTTACTATTGCTCCTGTAACAGGTTCTCCAACTTCATTTACGATTTTTCCCGAAAGATGTCCGTTTCCCGATACTACAGCATTTGAGCCATTATATTTCAGAGATATTAAATTCCCTCTCATTCTGAAGGCTACCGGAAGCCCTGTGGTAATTTCCTGTAAGCAATCGTTCACCGGAATGCTTTCGCATTTAACATTTTTTATTTTAAGTCCTTTAAAATCTTCTTTAGAATAGGTAAGTCCCAAACCCGTTCTTGCCGCAAACTCCTCCAGGGTTTTAACTAAAGGGCTGCCTGCAGGAACGGCAAAAGATACTTTTTGTGTCAATTCCTGTGCTTGCAACGATACTGCAAAAAATACAGCCGCTACCGTTAGCCCACATTTCATTTTTTTCATTATTATTTATTTCCTTTTATTAGAAGAATATTTTTATAGAATTGTCTACTACTTTTTCAGGGTATATGTGTTATTATCTTTCTGAACTTCCATTCCTACGGCAAAAGCCAAGACTTCAATATTTTCATCTATATTTCCTTTAAGTTCCGCTGAAATCTTTTTAGTCCCTATTTCTGCAGGATAAAGAATATTGATACCGTAATGCTTTTTTACGACTTCTATAATTTCACTAAACGGTACCTCATTAAAATTTAAAGATTCTATTTTAGTACTCTTTCTGCCAGATTGTGTATCCGTATTTTTTGTATATACTGCTGCTGTACGGGCTATCCCGAAATTAGTCCACACCTGATTGGGTTTCAGATAAGATACCGGAACACCTGCATAAGAAACTGCAACCTTCCCTTCATAAAGATCTACAGCTTTGTTCTTGCCGGATTGTGAGATTTTAAAAACCGTACCCAAAACCTTGGTGCTGAAATTTTCAGCACGAACGATAAATGGATGAAATTTGGATTTTGCGACGGAAAAAACAGCATCTCCTCTCAGATCAACAATACGGGTATCTGAAGGAAAGGATTTGTCTACTGTAAGTTCAGCACCCGGTAACAGCGTAATTAATGACCCGTCTTTCAGAATAACCTTCCTGATAGAAGATTCTGCCGTATAAACATCCGGCATAAAAAAATTCTTATATATAACACTCCCTCCCAATGAAAACAACAAAACCAAAACAGCCGCAGCCTGATATATATGCTTTCTGAAAAAATGTTTTCTTTGTTTGTCTAATGCGGGAGCAAAATAGGGCTGTAAAACAGATAATACTCTTTCTTTTGATTCTCTTATATGGGCAGGATCTAAATCCTGATCGGCATCAATCCGCCATTTGTGTAAGATTTCCTTTTCTTTGTCTTCCAGTTTATTTACGGAAACTTCTCTTAACCATAGTTTGAAGACAAAGGCTTCAATCTTACTGTATTTAAAATTTTTCACTTGATTATTGAACTTATTTATTATTGATAAATCATTTATACTCTCATCTATAATACTCCTGAGAATCTAAAACTTCCCAAGCAACAATTAACATTCTCTTAACATGGAAGCTTGTTTTATCAGTATATAAATTATTCCATTCCAATAAAATCAGCTATTCCGTATTATTCAGTTTATTTTCTTCATAAATAATTAACCCATAGCATAGGAAAATTTATAAATTGTTAATATTGATTTGGGTAATTTTGCAGTACCCATTATGAATCCAACTGACTATAAACTATTAAAAGAGATCAAATCAGGAAATCGCCCTGCATTTATGACATTCTATGACCGGCATTGGAATACTTTTTACAGTTTTATTTTTGCGCGAACCAAAAGCAAGGATATCACAGAGGAAATTCTGCAAAAGTTATGGGTAAGAATACTTGAAGATGCTGATTTTGTTCAGACAGATGAACAGCAAAATGCAAAAAATTATCTTTTACGTTTTCTGCATTTTCGGATTGTTGACCAATACAAAAGCAAAGAGCAAACATTAGTGAATGTAGAAAATCTGGACGATGAAACATTTGAGCTTACTGATTCTGAATATTTTGAAATATTGGAAGAAAATGAGATAGGAGAGCTATTTGAAATGATTAATCAAATCGTATCTCAACTCTCCTCAACTGAGCAGAAAGTATATGATCTGCGCATCCGAAAAAATATGTCTGTAAATGAAACTGCAGAAGCCCTGGGATTAAGTAATAAAACGGTAAGTAACAATCTGAGCAAAAGTATCACGGAAATACGCAAACAATTAAGTCCTAAATATAAATCTTCCAAAAAGCTTATTTCAGCATTAATTTGGCTGGAAATTATGGCGAATATGAGTTAAACTTTCAATATCTATGAAGGAATAGTTTCTTATTAGACCTTTTATAAAATCATGCTTACAACTATTTATCAGATAAAATTTAGGTGATAATATATTTGAATATACTAAACTTTAAATGTCAAACTTAATTATATGCGGTAATATTAGTTGGTATATTTAAGTCATCACCCATAATAAAATAAAGGATGCATGATGCACCCTTTATTTACAGATAGTATTAAGTATCTGGATTAATAAATATTGATGTAAGTAAAAGCAGTTCCTCCTGAACTGATTGTAAACCATTCAGTTTCAGAAACAGACCCAAGCTGATACGTAGGATAAGTGGCGCCACAACTTGAAATGCCTATCTGGAAACTATCATAAACAGTATTGGGACTGGAATTATCTCTGACATCAAATGCATAGAATCTCCAGTCTGTGGTGGGGGAAATACTTATTACATTCGGATGGTTATAAGGTAAAACGGTAGCAGGAGAAGTAGAAGACATTCGCACAAGAAAATCGTTAACCGGGATCGGTGCAACATTGGCTGTATAATATTTTTCATAGGTAGCAGTTGTAGTCGGTGGAATCGTAAAATTGCCACTTGCCATAGTATTCCCCATATACAGTTCGGGTACACAGTTGGTAACATGATTAGCTCTAAGTCTTCCTGTCAATTTATAAATCGTGTAATTATTAATCACCAATGTACTTTGCTGCGCAAAAGCAGATACACTTAAGAATAAACAAAAGATTGGAAATATTTTTTTCATATGACTTATTTAATAGATGTTAATATAGCTGTACGTTATTCCTCCTGATGAAATTTTAAAAAATTCCGCATCTCCGTAGGTGGTTGAGATATAACTGTCCCCTAGCCAACAACTGTTTGTTCCATCCCCTAAGTTTCCATTAAAATAGGTTTCAGGTACACTCGTTCCTCCGGATGAAACAGGTACACTTGTTCCAGCGAAGTACATTTGGAATTTAGTGTGTCTCCAGTCAGTCATTGTCGCAATACCGCTTGGTGGTGATAGCGAAGGGTGAGAGGGTGCTCTGGGAATTGCAGGACTGGTTGCACTTGTTTGCACAAGGAAGGATGTTATACCTGTCGCTGATGGATAAGACGACAACCCATAAACAGTTCCTGCAGGAACAACCAGCTCATTCGGTACCGCAGGTCCGGAAATGCTTACCATAGGATAACATGAGCCTAAAGGAGTAGCTATTAAAATTCCGTGAAAATCATACGTCGAATAGTTGCTTACAGTCAACTTGCTTTCCTGGGAGCTTAGCGATCCTGAACAGCCAATAATTAAAGCTAAAATTATTCTTTTCATAGCATATCAATTATAGTTTTACATTATTTCTTATCTGTGCAGATTTTTCCTCGTTGATCTGAATTGCCCAAACCAATATTGCTGAAATGTCACCGTTTGTTTTTTTCTGAATTTCATCTTTGGTGACACCCGTTGACTGTATTAGTTCCATTGCAGAAGGCAAAAGTATTTTCTTTCTTCTATCGCTCAGTTCCGCTGAACCAGAACGCTTTTCTTCTTCTGTGGATCTGTTTGCCGGATCTCCAAGACTTTTCATTGCTCTGTCAAACTTTTGCATTTCTGTAGTTTTCATAGATTCGACTGTGTTAACTGCAGCACTCTCGTTCGTACAGGATAATAAAGTTATTGATACAATAACTGTAAAAAATAGTTTTTTCATAGTAAAATAAGATTTGATTGTTATAATGATTTAAATTTTATGTTAATATATTGATCTAAGTCCTATTCTATGGTCTATTGTTAAATCACTGAGAGAAACACTATTCTGAATTTTTTACATAATTAATCACACATAATGTGAATTATTATACCATGCAATTTACTTATTTTAAGCACATATAACCAATTAATATATAAAACAATCGGGAATTATTTATAAATTATTACACAGAAATAAAAATATCTCAAA
>Ga0065714_10002272_pt1 | contig 30977 bp, 46 predicted proteins | sample MisRhiReplicate2_FD_59101 | JGI IMG/M metagenome (GOLD analysis project Ga0065714, IMG submission 59101) | Miscanthus rhizosphere microbial communities from Kellogg Biological Station, MSU, sample Rhizosphere Soil Replicate 2: eDNA_1 v2... | ecosystem: Host-associated > Plants > Roots >... | reverse complement strand
TGCGCATGGCGGTGACCCAGAGGTCAGCGGCACGACCAGATTCAATTCGCACAGACCTGAAAGCCGTAACTCTCAGGTGGCGGGCGCGGTTGGGGTGGAACGTTTCCAGGCGTTGGCCTGTTTGCCAATTGAGGTGGTGACCTCAATCGCGGTGGCGTGCTGCGTGATGCTGATGAATCGACTCTCTTTGAAAAGCCGCATCAGGAACTCGATCACCTGGACCTTCTCGACCAGCAACGTCAGGTGTGGGCGCTTGTCAGGCGTCGCATTGGCTCGTGCGATCAACATCAGTACGTCGATACACTCATCGATGACGCGTTTCCCGAGAGACTGCTTCAGGTCGCGCGGTATGTTGCGGGTGAGGTTCGTGGCCATCTGGAGCAGGCCCAGCGAAACTTTGTAGATCTGCAAATCCGTGTGCATCGCCATAAGGCTCGCTCTCCAAGAGCAACCGGCCGCAAGCGACCGGATTAAATAAGCAAATTAATCAATCAATTGACTGCGGACGGGGCGGACACGGAGCTCGTTGTTCTTGGCGTGGTAGTTCTGAATGCCATCAACGAAGAGCATGAAGAACGCGGTGTGGGCGGAGCGCTGCGAAGATGACCAGTACCAGGTTGGCTTGAAGGCTTCGGCGCCGCCAGCTTGGAAGGCGGCCAATGTGGTCTGCACTGGAGATTCTTCGGTGTGCAGCAGGCCAACAGGCTCGCTGTTCGGGTTGTCACCGCTGCGACCGTACTGCCAGTTCGCTTCGGTGGTCGGTTTGAAGTGGCGGTATTGCAGCTCCTGCACGTCACGCGCTGGGATCGCCCAGTCGTTGAAGCCGCCGATATCCAGAGCCAGCACCTGCTGCGCCAGTTTGCTGCCAGCCGCTGCCATGGCTTCGGTGTTGGTCCGGCTGTTGGTGAAGCTGTCGGCACCTTCGGTCTTCTCGCCGTACTCGCCCCAGGTCCCGCTGAGTTCGTGCTCGGCGCCGGCAGTGATGTTCAGGTAGCGCTTGCCGGTGTCCGGGTCACGGGTGATGCCGCTGAAGAATCCGCCGCCGAACGCCTGGCCGATTTCAGGGATGGTCACTGCTGGTGCTGCTTGAGCTACTGCGGACATGGTCTTTCCTCTTTTTTCGAAGGCAACAAAAAAGGCGCTGCTGCGCCCGGTGCCGGATCAAGAACGGATGAATGAAGGATTAAATAAAGAATCTGCGGACGGGGCGGACACGGAGCTCGTCGTCCTTGTCGGTGATGAGCTGAATGCCATCATCGAAGCTCATGAGGAATGCGTAGGTGGCGGAGCGCTGCGAACTTGACCAGTAGTAGCAGTCCTTTGCGAACAGTTCCGGCACGTTAACCCAGCAGTGGTACAGCTCGGCGCAGGCCGGCAGGTAGAAGTCGTGATGGTCATCATCTTGGTACTCGGCGCAGGCATCGGCTGCTGGATACTTTCTCTCGTCGTCGTTGCCAATCAGCACCTGCGTGTTGGTGTAGCCATCGGTCTTGCTGAGGCCTTTCAACTCAACTCCGCGTCCGCCCCACTCAAGGCTGCCGACGTCCTTTTTTGCGATGATCAGGTAGTGCGCTGGGACATCGCCGCGAGCAGCTACCAGCCCGCCGTTGAAACCACCTTGGCCTGGCCACTCAGCGCCAAGAGCGGGCACCGAGTAAGCATTGATCGGCTGAACGTTGGCCGGCGGCAGAACCTGAGCGAACACGCTCGCTACTGCCAACTTTGCCAGCGAAGAAGCCGGCATCTTGATCGTGGCGTCGCCGTGCTTCAGGGTGATCATTTCGGGTTTCATGTGATACCTCGTTGGTTATGCTTCGATGCCGGTCTTGGCGAATTCTTCAAGCTGTCGCGACTGCTTATCGGTGATGACGATTTCAGGTCGCGACATGGTGGAAAAGCGGGCGGACTCTTCGGGAGGTGCGACGGCGAGATTGATCAGCAGCGTCGACACCGTCTCCTGCCATTCCTCGAAGTCGTGACGCTCGCCCAGCACCTCAAGTGCATCAGCAAGCGCCTTCGACACAATCAGCGTGCGCTTCTCGGCGCCGATCCGATCCAGCAGGGCACGCTCCTTGGCGCGTTTGTCCTTCTGAATGTCCGCGTTGCTCTTGGCCATGGCCTGCCTCTTCAATTCCGTGGGCTGGTAGATCCAGCCATGTCTGTCGTCGCCGCTGGCGCACCTGGTTGTTGAGTCGTCTCACGGTGGGCCTGGGAACTTGATGCTGTTCTCACGGGCGATCAACCTGGCGCGCTTAGCGTCCATACCCATCTCCTTGGCCGCCTCGATGACTGTCTTGCCTGCGTCGGCCAGCTCCTGCAACTTGGGTGCGTCCTTGTCCCGCGCGGTCTTCAGCTTGTTGCTGCGAGTACTGCTGATCGGTCCTTCCTTTTCGCCGGTGACGCCGGCGGCGATCTCTTGCACCGACCGGCCAGCGCCAAAGTATTGATCCATCTGCTGGTTGAGATTCGCGATAATCGAGTCTCGCGGGTTGGGCATTGGCACGCCGATCATTTCCGCTCACCTGACAGCGAGAGCTTGATGCCATCGGCGCGTGCTTCCAGTACCTGGGCCAGATTGATCGCTTCCTTCCACGTCCAGCGGAAGCCCTTCACGTGGCCGGTGGAGCGTTCGACGATGTGATAGGCATTGCCCTTCGTGACAACCTGGTAGCGAATCTCTTGCACGGGCTGATCCTTGCCGATCATGGCGTAGAACGCGGCGGTGGCGATGCTTGCACGAGCACGCAGGGCGGCAACCCCGTCGACTCGCTGTTGAAGTAGTTGATGCATGGCGATTCCTCGGTGGGGTTGCGTGTATTCGTCAGCACTCGGGCCTCCTGCTGGTTGCCGTTGAGCGCAGGGGAGAGTGCTGACGGATAAAGGCGTGGAAAAAGAAAGGCCCGTGGACGTTCGGGCCTTTCACAGATGCAGTGATCGCTGGGCTATGGTCTATTTCATGATGGTCATCCTCCTATTGCTCGCTCACTGGGCAGGCAGTGGCCACCTATTGAAGCTGCATTGGAATGTCGGTCCACACCATTTTCTGCAATCGACGTCCGGGTATTCGCCACATTCTGATTGCTCTGGAGATGCTTTTTTCATGACCCGCCGACATTCCGATGCAGCCTCTTTCGAGGTGTCGGGCAGTTTTCGTCAGGCTGACGTGGCGCTGGTTGTTCAGTCGTAAATGCCGTAGCTGAACTCATCCTCATCGCAGTCGACGATGATCTTCGATGAGCCGAAGTAGAGCGCAGCGACCATCTTCTCGAATGGAGAACGGAATCGCAGGGTCTGACTGATCTTCTCGCCATCGATTTTGGCGGAGTACACCGTGCCAACCTCGCGACCCTTCTCATCCCGATCCTTGCCGTGACGGTCAAAGCTGATGTGGATGGCGTTGTCGAGCATGTATTCGCTGCGCTCGGAGCTTCTGGAGTAGCTTGAAACACCGTGATCTTTGGGTTTCTTGTCGAAGTAGATATGCAGGCCACCGTAGTCAGATGGCTGGAAGCGAATATCTGGATGCTCCCAATGATCCTCGGCGGCGGACTCTTTGTGGTCCTCGACGAAGGCTTCCATCAGGGCCTGCAGGCTGATCACTTCCGGCATTGCGTCCTTGTTGAGCACTTCGTCGATCTGCTGTTGCGCCAGTCGCACCATGTCAGCCTCGACGCCGCTGTTTTCCCATTTTTCCTTGAGCGCGGCTGCGATCATCGCGTTGTATCGGGTCAGCTCGAAGATTTCGGTCAAATTGGCTGGCAGCGCGGCCTTGATAGCCTCCTCGACCTGCTTGCCCATGTCGCCGTAACGGCCGAAGCAGCTGTCGATTACGCTGGTAAACATTTTCTTGACGTGGTCGTCGATGATTTCGACCGGCTTATCGCTGGCTGCGAAAGCGGTGACGCGCTCAGCGAGAAGCTGTTGAAGTGTTTGTTCGCTCATTTGGTGCTCCGTGCTTGTCTGGTTGTCATCCCGATGCACCCTGTCGCCAAGGTGCAGCAGTGATGCTTTGCCGTCGTTTAAGCGATAAAAACACCATCAGTAGATTCCCCAGCTGGGCCTTGAGGATTCGGGCAGTCAGCCAGGCCAACGATTATTTCTCGGCGCATCGCCTCGGCGACCAGTGCGGTCTGGCGGTGAACGCCCAGCTTGAACATGGCGTTGGATATCCGCTTGACCACCGTCCCAGGCTCGACATCGAACGCCCTGGCTATCTGTTTGGCGGTCAGGCCTTGGGCAACTGACAGCAAAAACTGGAGCTCTCGTCGCGCCAGGCCTCGGCCGAGATGGCCGATCCATGTGCCGCTTTTGATTGTCGATTCCATACTGTTTACCTCTCGGTTGTTTTCCCAATGCACCCGGTCAACCAGGTGCATCAGTGAAAAATTCCGGTGTTTCGTGCCTCCGTTACTGGCCACGGTCGGCTGGGCTGAACACCCGAGGAGTCCTCGGTAGTTCGATCTCGCTGCACGTCAGCCGGGTTTCCCCACCACTCCCCGTCGTCGCACATTTCGTGTTCGATGCTGTTACGGGTGGCTGTGCTGCTTCGCGTCCTCCATGTGGGAGTCCGGCCAGTTCCAGAGCTGGCATGGTCGACGGTTTAGCTTTCTCACCACCGGCATGCCGGTACGTCGCTGGGTCACGTCTGACTGTTAAAGAGCGGCGGGTTTCTTGACCCTTCGCGGCTGGCCCCTGATTGGGTGCCGGTTGCGATGGAGTTAAGTTAACCGGCGGTTTATATCTAGTCAATACCGCCGGTTAATTTATTTTTCGTAACGATGGCGTATGCTTTGGCTAAAACTGGATGCATATACAGTATTTGGAGGCGGGAATGGCAAAGGCGAAGAAGCAAGCGAAACCAGTAGAGCGAAAGGAGATCAGCGGAATTGAGAGGCTTGGCCTGCGCGTCTCGTCGATGATTAATCACCCTGTGGCGCAGGTTCAGCGCTGGGTGACGATCCGCCGCCTGGACACGGACGGTGATCGGGAGTGGGAGGAGGTGATGGGCTTGTTATCCGAAACAGACGGCATCGACATGATTTTCAACGATGACGAGTCGGTGACGCTTAAGTGGGAGGCGAGCGCCGAAGAGGACCGCCCATTAGGGGCGGAAGAGGCATTAATAGAGGAAGAGCTAGCGCCTTTCTGACAGACCCAAAAAAGCCCGCTTAGTGGCGGGCTACGGGCATCAGTGTCGACTTATCCGCAATCATTGATTCCGAACCGCATGACGGATAATTGTGCTGCATCTGGTTCCGCTGGTTTCACATAGACCTTTCCCTTGGCGGACTCTATGTCATAGCGGATAGATATAGCGCTGTCGTTTTTGCCTGATATGTAGAGAACGGCGGACCCTTTCTCAGTTTGGAGCCATCCGCTTTCCAACATAACTGAGTCGATCCTGGCATAACCCCTGCAACTAGGACTAGCACTGCCCAGGCCGTCCAGTATTTTACCGCCCAGCTGCCGAACGAGCTTCTCGCCGGTTTTTTCAAAAGCAGCATGCGCTTCCAATTTCTGAGCCGCGTATCCACAAACAGTCAGAAGGATAACAAACGCTCCAGCTTTCTTAATGAAGGCCAAGTCAGGACTCCTTTCCGTGTTAGTTTTTCTGCCAATCACACTAGGTGAGCATTCCACACTAGCAGCACGCGAGCCTGAATAAAGGTCATATCTCGGCGAATCAACCGATCTTTGTGCCGGGTGTTGTCGGAGATCATCTCAAAGTGATCTTCATCGGCTACCTGCAGGCGCTTGATATAGATATGGTCGTCCCACGAAAATAGATATATTCCGTCACCAACGAACTCGCGAATGTGTACGTCGACGATCAGCGGATCGCGGTGTTTAATCGTCGGCTCCATCGACTGGCCCCAGCCGGTGACCATCTTCAAATGGAAGTGCTCTTCAAAGTCCACGCCCAGCTCGCGCAGATGCTTTGGGCTTACCCGGACGTCCTGAAACATCTCTGGGTAATCGGCAGCGATCTGCCCGCCACCCATCGCAGCTCGGATGTCGTAGTGAGCGATCCACACCTCATCTCCGACCTGGCCGGGGCGGGAGAAGTCCGCGGTTATGACGTTGCTTGGCTCCTCAGCGGCAGCGAGAAGGCGGTTTCGAGCTTCAGCTGAAAGCCCCTTCCCCTGCCTCGCAAGCATTTGACGAACCATGTCTGCGGCAGACGTGCTCTCTGATGAAGCGCTCATTTGCTCCCCAGCGCTTGTAAGTCCGCTGATTTCAGTCGCCAGCCTCTTGCTGAATCTCTCAATAGGCACGTCAAGTAGGCGCGACAACATGGCTGCAAACTTCACATTCAGCGGATTGGTGCCGTTCAGGTACATCGCGACAGCGGCTGCAGAGATATCCGCAGCTTCTGCAAGGCTTGCTTGAGTGAGACCGAGGGCGTTCTTTTTCGATACGAAAAGCGCCTTAGCGGCGTCGCACTCAGCTTTTAACTCTGGGGAAAGTTCTTTCTTTTTACTCATCCGTGAAATTTAACCGTTGGTTAATTTATTTGCGGCAACCGGCGGTATTGCTAGAAGACTAACCGGCGGTTAATATTGATCTCGAAAACAGCCATTCGAGATTTCCAGAATGAAGCAGATCCCACTTACAGAGCTGGTTGCTACGAAAGGGCAGGCCTTTGCGGCCAAGGCTCTTGGGGTCAGCCCTGCCGCAATCAGCAAGGCCATCGCAGCTGAGCGAAATATTTCCGTCACCTGCAATCAGGATGGGACTTTTGAAGCGCACGAGCTCAAGTCCTTCCCGGCGCAGACCGCCCCGAAGAAATCAGCCGCCTAACCCAGCCCTGTCACACCGACCCCGGAAGTGAACCAATGGCCTACAAAAACAAGACGCATCGCAACACCCATCAGCTGAAGTCGCGCCTCAATGACGCCGCTTACGCCGCTCTCGAGGTTGAAGCGTTGGCGCGTGAGATTCAGCCGGGCGCCTTGGTTCGCGACCTCACGCTGGCGGCTCTGCGGTTCAAGGAGGATTACGGGTACTTCCCGTTGGTCGATGACGGCGAGTCGGACGAGTTGGATGGCTTTCCAGCGCTGGGTGAACTGGCCCGCGAGCTGAAAATTCAGCCTGGTGCGCTAGTTCGCGACCTCATACGTGCGGCCCTGAAAGCCAGGCGAGAGCAGGACACGATTTCCCAGGTTAACGACAAGAAACTCAGCGCCTGATTAGGCCATGGAGGAGGCGCCAATGCCTGCAATACACGAAGTAGGGCAGTACACGCAGGACGAGAAGGACGAGCTTGAGCGCTGGGCTGACGAGGTCGGTATCGGCATGGATCAGCTGGCTGATCGAATCCTGCAGATGACAGAGCGAGCGGTCGAGCGGCGCAGTGCTGCTCGCCTCGCATCAGATAAAGCCACCTTGCGAAACCGTCTCTCGGCTCACTGCGCACAAGTGGCGCAGACAGAAAACGTGGTTTCGATTTTCCCCGTGAGGTAACGGTCCGGCCCCTTATTAGGGGCCAGCGCAGCAACGATTGGGCCAAGCGAGGTTGGCACCTAATAAGGGGCCAAGAAGAAAAGAAGGTCATGGGTTCGTCCCTGGTCGAGCTGATGAAACAAGTATCGGATTTAGCAGGGAGCTGGGGTAGTGCACTGGAATGGCTGTTGATTCATCCAGTACTCAAATGACAGGCACAAAAAAGCCGGTGGCTAGACCGGCTTCTTTAAAACGTACAACTCTGAGGGGCCATTATGAACACGATCGTCGCTCCAAGCAATACGGTCACCATGTCGAGCCGGGAGATTGCTGAGCTCACCGGAAAGCAGCACAAGGACGTCATTCGTGACATCCGTGTGATGCGCAAGGCACTGGCAGACGATGGCGCAGATTTGCGCCATCTCCAGGAGGTCAAGGATGGGCGGGGGTACACCGCCGAATTTCACCTTGATCGCATCCTGACTGAAACCCTGCTGACCGGCTACAGCATCCCGCTTCGCCATCGTGTCGTGACACGTTTGGCCGAACTCGAAAACGTGTCACGACAGGTTGTCACGATCCCGCAATCCCTTCCCGAAGCCCTCCGCCTTGCCGCCGATCTGGCAGACAAGAACGGTGAGCTGCAGCGCCTGGTTTCAGACCAGGCCCCGAAGGTCGCCGCCATCAAGCGGCTCGCAGCTGCAGGCGGAGCAATCTGCATCACCGACGCCGCCAAGCAGCTTGGTATGGCTCCGGCGCGCCTATTCGCATGGCTTGAGCAGCACCGATGGATATTCCGACGTCACGGCTGCAAGCGCTGGGTTGCTTATCAGCCGCGTATTACCACCGGCCACATGACCCACAAGGTCACCGCTTTGAAGCCAGACCCTGAAACCGGCATTGAGCGCGCTGCGTTCGATCCCATGGTCACCCCGAAGGGCCTTACACGTCTCGCTGAACTAATGCAGGAGGCCGCGTAATGGCCGGCGACTGGATCAAATTTGAACTCACCACCCTGGACAAGCCTGAGGTCTGCCAGATTGCAGACCTGGCCGATATCGATCCTGACGCGGTCGTCGGCAAGCTGATGCGCGTGTGGGGCTGGTTCGACCAACAAACCGAAAGCGGTAACGCTCCGAGCGTTAGTAAAAAGTTACTGGATCGCCTCGTTGGCGTTATCGGTTTCTGCGAGCACATGAAGTCGGTCGCTTGGATGATCGAACTAGACGGTGTGATCAGCCTTCCGCATTTCGACCGACATAACGGTAAGACCGCTAAAAACAGGCTTCTCACGGCAAAACGAGTGGCAAACCACAAGGCGAGCAACGGTAAAACTAACGCTGTGAACGTTAGCGATGCGTTACCTAAAGAAGATGTAGAGAAGAATAAAGAACCTCTCTCTGCGCAGGAGCCGGTCGATCCTCGCATGCCCAGCGAAATGACCCTCGACTGGGTTCCGGATGAAACGCTGCTGAAAACCTACGCCTTGCACCGAGGCTTGTCTCTCGATCTGTTCACCGAAGTCGTCCGCGTCGCATTTACTGCTCACTACGAGCCTCAACACCAGGTCAACACCCAGGCTGAATGGGTGGGCATGTTGGTCAAGTGGGTCAACAACGACAAAGCCCGGGCAGCGGCTTCGAACGTGAAGCAATTTCCTCAGCGCTCTGCAGCAGGCCCAGACTTCGAAGATAAAACGTGGGGCGATGATATGGGCGGTGCGCTATGAGCCAGCCAAAAGCCCCAAGAAGCGCTGCAAAATTGCTGGTCGCGGCAGGCGCAACAACCGATATACGCAGTGCGATGGATTCTTACCAGCCACCAGCGCTGCCGACCATTCCGAAGACTCTCCCGCCGGGCACAGTCGAGGTCGTCAACGCCCTGTTCAAGGAGTTGCAGGCCATCTTTCCTGCTTGGAAACAGGCCTGGCCGAATGACGAAGCACTTGGAGCTGCAAAGCGCAGCTGGACCAAGGCGTTCATCGTCGCGGGGATTAACCAAATCGAGCAGATCCGTTTCGGTGTTGAGCGGTGCCGAGCTATGGGGACGGACTTCATGCCAAGCGTTGGCAAGTTCGTCAAGCTGTGCCAGCCAACACCGGAAATGCTCGGAATTCCCCCACACGACACAGCTTTTCGCGAAGCCTTGCTGAACCTGCATCCAGCACGGATCACAAGTAGGGAGTGGTCGCACCCCGCTGTGCGTCACGCAGCGCTCCAGTGCGAAATGCATAACCTCGCTGACCTGATTTCGGAAAAGGCCTGCAAGGTTTTCGATAGGGCATACGACATCACCATCCGAATGCTAATGAACGGTCTGCCGCTGGAGGAGATCGCCGTTGGCATTGGTCACGATTCGCAAAAACCTGAGTCGCAGCTGGCACAGGAATATGGCGATGCACGGTTCCTGGCGACTATGGCGCGTCAGTCGATTCCGGCATGCGGTCAGGAGGCGCGTCAGCAGCTATTAGAGCGTTTCGGAAAGCGCAAAACGGCTCTTGAGGCCCGTGCACATGGCTGATTCCCGTCTCGCTCCGACCAATCCCGCTGACTATCGGTACGCCGTGCACTGCTGCGGCTACAAGTGGGACCTCACTGACAAACCAGATCGCGCTGTTGGCCTGTTCGAGCATCGCGCTATTGCTCAGCAGTTCGGTCGCCTGATGTGGCCGACCGCTTTCGAAATCATCGACGTCATCACTGGGGAGAAGGTATGAGTTCCTACCTGAATGACAACCTTGTTCACTTCTGGATCGCCTTCATGCTGATCGTTGGTGTCAGCGCCTGGTGTGCTATCCGCCGTCTTGCTCGCCGGCTTCGGATGGCGCGGAGCGAGCGCAATTGAAGGCCGCCACCATGCAGTTGCCAATGCTACGGAGCACCAGAGCACCGAGACTTGACCGCGAAGGCATCGAACAGGCTGCTCTCATCTCCGAGCTGCGTCTTCGGATGCCAAAGGTGGCCGACCTCATTTACCACGTACCTAACGGCGGGCATCGTCACAAAGCCGTCGCCGGAAAGCTGAAGCAGCAGGGCGTTGTGGCCGGTATTCCGGACCTGGTGCTGACCATGGCCCGCGGCGGCTACTTCGGTCTGTACATCGAGTTCAAGGCTACGCCGCCGAATGACGCGGATGTCTCAGCTGCGCAGCACGAACGCATTCGAAAACTCAACGAACAAGGCTACCTGGCGATCGTGTGCCGGGGTCATTTCGAGGCCGTAGAAGCCATACGCGATTACCTCCGTCTCTCTCCTACTGTCGTGGTGATTCAATGAGTACCGCTGCCGTAAACCTGTCCGACGCCGAGATCAAGCGTCAGGCCGCCGATAGCTCGGTCGATACCCTGCGCGATCCGCGTCACCCTGGCCTGTATTTTCGGTTCAACGAGGGAAGGGCGCGCGGCTCCTGGTACTTGGTGGTGAAGCGTTCGTGGCGCCGGATTGCCGGTTATCCCGACCTAAAGGCCAATGCCGTGCTGGCGGTGCTGCCAGAGCTGCGTCAGCGCCTAGTGCTCAAGCCGAACGCCAGTGCAGCCATCGAGGCCTGGAGCACTGTCGGCCATCTGCTCGATTGGTACGGTGATCGGATGTCGCGTGATCGCTCGCTTTCGGACAAGCGCAAAGCCGGCGGCAAAACAGCGATCGCGTGTCACCTGAAGCCTCGCCTCGCGGATCTGCCGATTCGTGACGTGAGCGCCCAGACCCTCGACCAGATGCTGATGTGGCCGCTGCAAGCCATCCTGTCGTTGTCCTATGTGCAGCAGCTCTACCGCCTGCTGTCCGCGGCGTTCCGTCAGGCGCACAAGCTGGACCTGATCCCATTGAACCCAATGGCTGGCATGAAGTTCGCGGACTTCACCACCGCTCGCATCGTGCCTAAAGCGGCCCGGCTGCGCGGCGTGCAGATTCCCGACGTCCTCACCCTGTTGATCGATCGTTTCGAGACCGCACCGGCAGACGCCATGCTCGCCCTGATGATGCTCTGCCATGGCACGCGCATCGGCGAAACCCGCATGACGCGCTGGGCCGATATCGCGCTGCCAGAGCGTGAGTGGTTCATCCCCGCCGAGCACACCAAGACCCGGACCGAACACCGCCTGCCGCTGACCGACCAGGTATGCGCGCTGCTGCGTCGTTATCGCGCCGTCCAGCTGGCAGCCGGCTATCAAGGCGCCTACCTGTTCCCATCACGCCGTGGGTTGGCGCTGAGCGACAACCAAGCGAGCGCCGTATTCACCCGGCTGGGTATGGGTGAGTGGACCAGTCACGACCTTCGCAAGGTGGCTCGTACCGCATGGACTGACCTCGGTATCGACGGGCACATCGGCGAGATGCTGCTCAACCACTCGCTGGGCAAGATCGCCTCGACCTACATCAACACCCAGGCCACCGAGCAGCGTCGACTGGCTCTGGTGAAGTGGCACAACTGGTTAGATGGGCGTGGCTTCAAGGCGATTCACGGGCAGACAGGCGTTAGATATGAAGATTCGCAAAACACCCTGCAAGCTACGACCGGCGAGGCCTGCAAGGTGATTCCACAATTTGTTAATGGCGAGGTTTAAAAATGATGAAAAAGCAGCATGGCCCCGCCTTTCGACGTGATCTCAAGCCGTTAATGGAGTGCGGCATCTGTCGCGGTGCGGGCAGCACAGAGGGCGTTTTCCACCGCCTCGACTGCTTGGCTTGCCATGCATCCGGCTGGGTTTGTCGGGCCACTGGCGACGCGGTGCCGTTGGAAGAACTGGTACCGCAACTGAGCATGAAGCTGCGCAACGCCATTGCTGACCTTGCAAGGGCGCGCCAAGCCATCGGCGGTGCCCACGAACAATACGAACAGAACAACCGCCGCGGTGCCGGCGCTTCGAACTTCACTGGCGACTGATCGCCGTTCTTTATTTTTGCTGGGGAGAGTCACTATGAAACTGATCGGAGCGCGTCAAGCCTGGACCGACTCGCAGCATGAGTCGAACGCCTCAATATCCGCCGTAGCCATTGACTCGGCCAAGTCCGCCACCATCGCCAAGAAGGTCAGGGCTCGTCAGCATGAGGTGGTCTTTGCCGCCATGGGCGATGACAAAGAGGAACGTATAAAGGTGGCTCGCCAGCGCATCAGCATCAGCGAAACACGCCGTACACCGATCGGGCGATCCACAGCTCGCGCCGCGCATCTGGCAATGATGGGCAAGATTCAGCGCGCCATTGGCACGCTGCCTTTTCAGGTGCAGCAGTTTGGGCACTTCCTTTACCACCCGTGCCTGACCATGCAACACGTAATGAATGCCGTATTGCTGATCACCGCCAAGGCGCAGCTCCCTGATCTGACCTCAGCCAAGCGTGTGAAGGCTCAGTACCTGGTGACGCTGGCATTGCAGTCGTACAAAGCTGAAGTGACCGGTGCCGCCGAATGGGGGCCGGCTCGGGTGGCTGCTGAAATGAATGCGTTCTTCGGGGTATCGATTGAGCCGAAGCACTGGAATCGCGACTGGCTGGACTTGTGGGAATCACTGAAAGCGGTGATCAAAGAAGTGGATCTTGAGGCTCAATCTCCTGTGTGGCAGTTGATTCACGCGGAGAAAGAAGAATCGGCAGCGTAATCTGTTGACATGGTGGGAGTTTGCGGGTAATTTTCCCATAGTGCGCAACTTACCTCAAACGCACACCCCTTCGAAAACCCGGCCATTGAGCCGGGTTTTTTATTGCTCAAAGAAAACCCACCCACAAGGAATGCCGAATGATGAAGCGACTCTCCGCTTACCTGGGCCTGGCGCTTGCCGCCTGCCTGTCCTGTTTCTCCATGTCGGTATTCGCCGAGCCGATCACCAGTGCGTACCACGCGGCATTCGTCGCGAGCGAGCCGCAAGGTGTTGCGCTCAAGCGACTCGACCTGACCCTGGCCATGTGGCGAACGGGTAGCCAGTCCAGTGACGAAGGCCTGAAGACCAATCTGCGCGCAACCAGCAATCACTTCGTGATGACCTCGGCGAAACCCCTGCCCGAGAGCGACGGTTTGTCGCCCTGCTGAATAAGCCTGGTCGAAACGGAAAAAGCCCGAACACGCTTCGGGCTTTTTTGTACCGCCGAGGAAAGCCGCTACCAAGTGGATGCTTTCCCGGATGTATCAAATCCAATCGTTTCAGCTCCACCACACCCATTGCTCCGAGCTGGGAGTGCTGCTGGAGCTGACTTAAATCCGCAGGCGCAAGACTGAAAGGCCCTCCTGCTTACAACCCGAGGAAACATTATGTCTCCAGTAATGCGCTGCAAAATGGTCTGCCACGAAGTCACGCATGTGCGTCACGCCAATCAAGAGCGTGACGATCCGCTGTGTGATGTTCGATTCGGCGCGGTGTGTGCTCTGCCAAAAGATCCGCCTGGCGAAAACGCCGTATTCGGCAAGTACACGCCGGTAGCTGAGTACAAGGCCAAGATCGTGAAGTCAGTCGCCGACAAACTCGAGCCGGGCAAGGCTTACTACATCGACTTCACCCTGGCCGAATAAGGCCATCAAATTAACCGCTGCTCCCCAGCGTTTGGCGCCTCACACGGCGCCTTTTTTATTCACGGTGCCGCTCATGACAGAAGTTTCGCGCATTGCAGACAGCGCCACATTCAAGGTCGCTGTCCCGATATTGCAAACGATCTTATCTGCCGGCGCCATTGGTGCGTTTGTGTATGTGGTGGGCTCGCTCGGATCACTCCAGGTGCAGCTCGCCAACTACCAGACCAATCAGGCTCTCATCGGCCAGCGGGTTGATTCCTTGGAGCGATCGAGGGAGTCGACAGACAAGCTCGTCGACTCCCTGCGCATCTCGACCCAGCGCCAAGAGTTTCAGGTCAACCAGGTAGGTGAGAGCCTCAAGGCTTTAGCCCAGATGGGTAGACCCAAGTGAAGCGTCTTCTGATCGTCCTCATGCTGCTCACTGGGTGCGCACAGACAGACACGATCACCGAGCCGCCCAAGGTTCAACACACCACCCTTTACCGCTACATCAGCGAACCATGCGTTCCAGTCGAAGGCCAAAGCGAGCAGCTGCGGAAAGCTCTGAAGAGTCGCGACGAGTGGAAGCGCTATGCCGAAAGCCTCGAGCAACTACCTGCAGCGAAGAAAGCTCATGACCCTAATCCCTGAATGGCGAAAGTTCTGGCGAATGACCAGTGTTCAATTGGCGATCGTTGGTGTCGCGCTCAATGCTGCGGCCACTGGCTGGTCAGCGTTCCAAGGTGCTGTTGACCCGCTGGTGTTTGCCTCGGTGAACATGGTACTCGGTGTCGCCGTTGCGGTGTCTCGGGTCATTCAGCAGCCAAAGCTGCGTGAAGACGTACAGAAGCCCGACGAACAATCGAGCTGATCAGCGACAGAAAGTGTGTGATGGGGAGTCGAGATGTCGGGGCCAATTGCAATATCCGTCCGATACGACGTGAAGGAACTGACCAAGAAGCTTTCGGCTCTTGCGTACAAACAGATCGGATATGCGACAGCTCGTGCGCTGACCGCTATTGGTACCGAGGTTGCGGATGATGAGATTGATAACATCGCGTCGACCTTCAAGCAGCCCCGACCATTTACGCAGAGGTCAGTTGGTGTCCAAGGTGCAAGGAAGGACACGCTGAAGGCGATCATCTACGTCAAACCCATCGCGGCCAAGTACTTGGCGCCCTACGAGGAAGGTGGCTCGCATGTTCTATCTGGTCGCGCGCTGCTCAACCCGAAGAACATCAAGCTCGACAAGTATGGTCAATTACCTCGCAAGGCCCTTGAGCGGTTGAAGGCCCGGGCTGATGTGTTCATCGGTCCAGTGAAGACCAAGGCAGGCATGGTCAATGGTGTGTGGCAGCGGATACCGGCGAAGAAGAAGGTCGCTGCACATCTCAAGTTGCTGATCCGTTTCGGCGATGCGTTGGCCGTGACCAAGCGCCTGAACTATCGCAGCCGCGCCCAGGCACTCGTGAACCGCCGCTTCAATGCCGTGTTCGCTGAGGCCATCGGGCACGCGCTCGCGACGGCGCGCTGAGGCACCCTCCCTGCACCGTCGTGGTGCGTCGAGACGTCCTCGGGAGGGGTACCCCCCCCCATGATGGGTCCCTCTGCGCCCTTCTGGCATCGAGGGCATTGCGCGCCGCGCTTCTCCCCCAGCTATGAAGTCTCAAAGGTGTTCGCACCCCGGGCCCGACAATGAAAGAAGGCATCTCCATTCGCGAGTTCGCGAGACGCGAAGGCGTGTCCGACACGCTGGTTCGAAAAGCGCTGAAACTCAAGCGCCTCGTGGCTTTCGCCGACGGCTCGATAAATCCGGCGCTGGCTGGAAGCAGCTGGCGAGAAGGTAATGCGAAGGCTGCGAACAGTGCGAACCAAAGTGCGAACCCTGCGGTTCGCAGTTCGCAGGTCGAGCCGCGCACTGCAAACCTCTTGCCGGACGAGGATGAGTCGCTCGAAGGGCAGGCGCTGTGGTTGCTGGAAAACGGCGGAGTTGCCACCCGCGACTATGCCGAAGCCCTGCGCCTGAAAGAGAACTACCTAGCGCTTTTACGTCAGCTCGAATACGAGCAGAAGTCTGGCGCCCTGGTCTCTCTGGAGATCGCGGAAAAAATCCTATTTGAACAAGCGCGGGCATCACGTGATGCCTGGCTCAACTGGCCTACCCGTATTGGCCCACTCTTGGCTGCGGACCTTGGGCTTGAGGCTGATCGTGTGGTCGGAGCATTGACGGAGTATGTCCACAAACACATCAGCCAGCTCGGCGAGCCAGAAATTGAGGTCGAGTTCGTTAGCGAAACCTGATCGCCTGGTCCTCGCTTATCGCCAAGGCTGGACTCCACCACCACGTATCACCGTTCCAGACTGGGCAGACCGGTATCGCCGCTTGGCCAAAGAGGCTGGCGCCATTTCCGGTAACTGGGAAACTTCGACGGTTGAGGTGGCCCGCGGTCCGATGATGGCGGTGACAGAAGCCGGTGTGCACGTCATCACCGTGATGGTCAGCACCCAGTTGCTGAAAACGGCACTATTGGAAAATATCTTCGGCTACTTCGCGCACCTTGACCCGTGCCCGATGTTGTTGCTGCAACCCAAGGAAGCGGCCGCCGAGCAGTTCTCCAAGGAACGCATCAGCCCTCTGGTCCGTACAACCCCTGTCCTGCGTGCCTTGGTGGGTACAGGCAAGACCCGGTCCTCAGATGAGACGCTTTTGTACAAGGCCTTCCCAGGTGGGTTTTTGGCCCTGGCCGGTGCCGGTAGCCCGGACAACCTGGCGCGCCGGCCGATTCGCATTCTGCTGAGTGACGAGGTCGACAAATACCCGATCACCCGTGAGGGCGACCCGATCATGCTCGCTGAAGAGCGGACGGCCAGCTTCGGGGCCAACTGGCTTTCGGTGCGGGCTTGCTCGCCGACGGTTGAAGATGAATCCCGTATCGAGAAAAGCTACCTGGCATCCGATCAACGCCGCGCCTCTGTGGCGTGTCCTGCTTGTGGACATCGGCAGTTTCCCGAGTTTTTCAAACACGTCCATTGGCAGAAGGATCCGGACACCGGCGCTCACCTGCCAAAGACTGCGCGGATGTATTGCGAGGGATGCGGTGATCAGTGGTCCGAAGGTGATCGCCTCAAGTCGTTGCGCAGCATTCGCTGGCATCAGACGAAGGTCTTCCAGTGCTGCGGTGATCGGCATCAGCCGCTTGAGCAGTACGAAGCCTCTTGGAATCTTGACCGTATTGGTGCCGTAGAGCGCGTTTGGACGCTCTCGGAAAGTCCACGGCATTCGGTTTATCTGGCGCGTTGTCCAACCTGTGGCAGCCACCCGGTCGATAACGAACACGCGGGCTTCACCGCGTCGAAGCTGTACAGCCCCTGGTCTAAAGACAAGCCGGCAGACATTGCTCGCAAATGGTTGGCCTGTGGCGACGACGAGGATATGAAGCTCGCTTTTTACAATACCCAGCTTGGCCTTCCTTACCGGAAGAACTCCGGCCGGGAGATCCAGATTGAAAGTCTGGCGGCACGCTGTGAAATCTGGGCAGCAGAGGTGCCCGACGGTGTCGCATTGATCACCGTCGGCATCGACTGCCAGGACTACCGGCTGGAAATGGAAGTCATCGGTTGGGGCGTCAACGAAGAGTCCTGGTCGATTGATTATCACGTCATCGAAGGCGAGTTCGATCAACCAGAAACTCAGGCCTTACTCGATGCGTATCTCAAACGCATCTGGTATCGCGCCGATGGTTACGCCTTTCCGGTGATGGCCGCGTGTTTCGACTCCGGCGGTCACCACACGCAGGCGGTCTATGCCTTCTGCAAAGCTCGCATCGGTCGCCGAATCTGGGCGATCAAAGGTGAGTCAGCGCGGAACGGCAAACGCTCTCCTGTTTGGCCGACGAAAGTGCCAAGCCGGCGCAGCAAAGCCACCTATCGCCCAGTCATGCTGGGGGTGAACGCAGCCAAAGACACCATCGTGACGCGCTTGATGAAGGACAAACCGGGTCCGGGTTACATGCACTTCCCGGTCAGTCGCGACATCAACTACTTCGCCCAGCTCACTGCTGAGCGGTCGGTGGTGAAAGAGACGGGAGGCGTGAAGTATCGCGTCTGGGAGCCCCGGCCTGGCCGTGCAAACGAAGGTCTCGACTGCCGCGTGTACGGATATGCCGCGCTATGCGGGCTCATGCACATGGGTATCAAGCTGAACAAGTTGGCTGAAAAGGTCAACGCGCTGATCGGTATCCCTGTTCATCGCCCAGAGCCAGAGCCAGCAGCTCCGCTGGATGAGTCCGAGCCAGAAGGAAAGAAAACTGGCCCGCAAGTCATTCCGTCGAAACCCATCAAGAAAAAAACGCTGGCCAGCCGGCTCGCGTAGAACGTCCCCGCTCCGGCGGGGCAGACCTGGAGTTATCCCATGAACCGTTGTGGCCCAAACAGTAGTTTGTTGGCGGGCATTTCCCGGGAGTTATTGCAGGTGTCCTTGCAGAATGCCCAGCAGGCCTACCTCCAATTATCGATGGGCGGCAAGGTGGAAACCGCGACCTACACCCAGGGTGACGGCTCGAAGAGCATCACCTTCACCCGGGCCAATATTTCCCAACTCGTAAACATCATTCAGATGCTGCAGCAACAGCTCGGCATTGTTGGCCGGGCCCGTCGACCTCTCACATTCAGGTTCAAGTGATGAATAACCCTGTATCGATTGTTGGGCTCGACGGTAAGCCGATCCAGCCTTTGCGGCCGAGCCGGGGAAAGATGCTTGCACCCGGTGGTGGTTCGCCCTACGACGCTGCTGATATCTACGGTGAGCATGTCTCTGGCTGGAACCCAGTCCTCGGTTCGCCAGATGGCGAGCTCAACATGTACCGTGACCGGATCGTTTCCCGTGTCCGGGACCTGGTCCGAAATGATGGATGGGCATCGGGCGCTGTCACCCGCATTCTCGACAACGCCATTGGCGGTCACTTCCGACCATTGATCAAACCGGACTGGCGTGCCTTGGCGGCCTATACCGGTAAAAAGGCCTTTGATGCCACTTGGGCGCACGAGTTTGCCCAAGTTGCCAGCGCGAACTATCGGACGTGGGCGTTTGACACGGGCCGTTACTGCGACGCACAGCGTTCGCTGACCATTACACAGATGATGCGTCTGGGCTTTCGCCACAAGCTGATCGACGGCGACTCCTTGATGCAGGCCTGCTATATCCCTGAACGCGTGGGCCTTGGCCGTGCGAGGTATGCGACAGCGATCCAGCTGATCGATCCGGATCGGTTGAGCAACCCACAGCAGCAATTCGATTCAAACTCGTCTCGTGGTGGCGTCGTACTTGATGGATTTGGTGCCGCCAAGGCGTACTGGATTCGCAAAGCACATCAGGGTGACTGGTGGGCAGCTGCCGACAGCGTGACCTGGGAACAGATCCCTCGGGAAACCGAGTGGGGTCGGCCGATCATCATTCATGACTTCGATCATGATCGGGCTTCGCAGCACCGTGGCGGTTCAGGCATTTTCGCGCCGATTCTGCAGCGCATGAAAATGCTCGCAAAATACGACGCCGTCGAACTGGATGCGGCGGTGATCAATTCGATTTTCGGGGCCTACATCGAAAGCCCTTTCGATCACAGTCTGGTTGCGGAAGCCGTCGGTGAAGGGGACGACATTTCGGCCTATCAGGATCAGCGCGCTGATTACCATGCCAGCCGAAAAACCATGCTCGGTGAAGCACGAGTACCGATTCTGTTTCCCGGCGAGAAGATCAACGCAGTCACCGCAACCCGGCCGAATGCCAATTTTGCAGGGTTCGAGAAATCGTTCCTGAACAACTTTGCCTCGGCCACAGGCTTGTCGGCACAGCAGATGTCGCACGATTGGTCGGATACCAACTACAGCTCGGCGCGTGGCGCTCTGCTGGAGGCATTCAAAACCCTGACGCGTCGTCGTAACGACTTTGCCAACAACACCGCACAGCCGGTGCTGGGGTGCTTCATGGAGGAATCCATGGAAGTCGACGACTACCCGCTGCCCCATGGTGCTCCGGAGTTCATGGAGTGCCGCTCGATGTACTCGCGTGCCGAATGGATGGGGCCTGCTCGTGGCTGGATTGATCCTGTCGCAGAAAAGCAAGGCGCGGTACTGGGTATGGATGCGGGTCTTTCCACGCTGCAGCAGGAATGCATGGAGCAAGGGTTGGATTACGAGGAAGTGCTCGAGCAGCGCAAGCGCGAAATCGACAAGTTCAAAGAACTGGGCATTCCTTGTCCGACATGGGCCGGCATGCAGATCCCTGGCGGATATACGTCGGCGGACGAAGCCATACAGAAACCGAGGCCTACCTAATGCAATTTGGACATCTTGCTCAACGGCTCTTCAACGTACCGGTAGCGATCCGGCCGGAGAAAGCCGAAGTCATCATGGCCGCCCTTGCTGAGCGAATGGGCATCGGACGCATGATGCGGGTCAGCGGCGATGCCATTGACCTGACGCCACTTGCCTTGGAGGGCGATGGCTACAGCTACGCCGATCGCGAGTCTCGCGATACCGGCTACGACCTGGTTGGGAGCGTGGCAGTTATTCCCATCCACGGCACGCTGGTGCAGAAAACCGGGACGCTCCGGCCGTGGAGTGGCATGACCGGTTACGACGGGTTGCGCCAAGCCTTCCTGACCGCTCTGTATGACCCCAAAGTTGAGGCGATCGTGTTGGATGTCGACTCACCAGGTGGTGAGGTCTCGGGCTGCTTCGACTTGGTCGACACTATTTACAGTGCCCGCGGGGTCAAGCCTATCTGGTCGATTCTCAATGAGTCGGCATATTCGGCGGCCTATGCCTTGGCCAGTGCCGCTGACAAGATTTACGTTCCGCGCACTGGTGGCACCGGCTCGATTGGCGTGATCTGCATGCATGTCGATTTTTCCAAGGCGCTGACTTCCGCCGGCATCGAGGTGACGTTCATCACCTACGGCGATCGCAAGGCCGACGGCCACTCCGAGATCCCTTTATCAGCGCCGGCGCTGGCGCGGTTCCAGGATGACATCGACACCATGGGCGAGTTGTTTGTGGAAACCGTCGCCCGCAACCGAAACATCGCGGCCAGCAAGGTTCGCGCAACCCAAGCTGGCACCTACCTCGGCGCCGCCGGTGTTGCTGCTGGCTTGGCCGACGCTGTCGCGGCGCCCGACGCCGCTTTCCGGGCGCTGATTTCCCAGCTGGCCTAGCACCAACCATTCAGAGGATTGACCATGACCATTCGAAACAGACTGAGTGCGGCGATGCCGTTTGCCCAGCTGCTGGGTTTCCATCCGCGCGCCGATGAAGGCGACGACGAGGATAAATCCAAGCGTGCCAAGGGCGAGGGTGACGATCCGGACAAGGACGACGATACCCAAGGCAAAAAAACCAAAGGTAATAAGGCCGAAAGCGACAAAGACGACAAGGATGACGATGACGGTGGTGCCAAAGGCGCCAAGAGCGAGGGTGACGATCCGGACAAGGATGACGCTAAAGGGCGTAAAGCCAAACGCGCCGATGATGATTCTGACGATCCTGACGCCGAGGATGGCGACGAAGAAACGGCATCTAGGCAGGCCATCGTCAGCCAAGAGCGTGCGCGCTGCGCCCAGATCGTGGCCCACGGTTTCAAGGCCGGCAGTCCGGAACAGGCTTGCGTGTTTGCTTTTGACACCGGCATGTCGGCTGATGCGGCGATCAGCGCAATCAACGCCGCCGGAGCAGTCGGTGGTAAGGGCGGCAATTTCAAAGACCGCATGGCCGCTGCCAAGGTCCAGAATGTTGGCGCCGGTGGTGGTGACGATCTCCCGGCTGATGTTTCGCCGGTCGCGCAACAAATCATTGCGGCCGCAGCTCGCGCTCAGCCTCAGACACGCTAACCCAAACGTCTAACGGAGATCGACAGCATGTCGCTGACCCCAACTGAAATTCGCGATAATCCTCAACAGCCAGGCGTCCAGGCTCAGGTCTACATTCCTGATCAACTGATCGCCGATGCGCGCAATCTGGTTACACAGCCAATTCTGCTGGGTGCCGGCGTGCTGAAGCGCGGTACGGTGCTGGGCCAACAAAACGTCAACCCTGTGCAGGTAGTGGCCGGGTCGAGTAACACCGGCAACGGTACCGTTGGTACTGTGGTCGTTGGTTCTGCCATCGAAACTGGCGGGTACGCGCTGCTGGCCACCTCGGCCACAGTGTTCAAGGTGACTGACCCAGAAGGTGTTGTGCTGGGTAATGCCACCGTGGGTACCGCGTTCAGTCACGCCGAAATCGGTTTCACTATCACTGCGGGCGGTACCGCGTTCGTGGTTGGCGATAACTTCACCATCAACGTCTTCGATGCCGTCGGCACCTACATCCAGTGTGTTCGCACTGCATCGGACGGCAGTCAGACCCCGGTTGCCATTCTCGTCGATGACGCGGATGCGACGGATGGCCCCGTCACTGCTGGCGCTTATCTGGCCGGTGAGTTCAACGCTTCGAAGCTGATCTTCAGTTCGACCTGGGCGCTCGCCGCTCTGGTATCGGCAATGCGTCCTTACGGGCTGTTCGCCAAATCCTCGATCTCGTCGGCCTCGCCTTCGAACAACTCGGCGCCGTAATTCGGCCCATACCCTACTGCCCACAAAGGCCCGCTGATGCGGGTTTTTTTGTGGGCTGGATTTAGCTTTTTATTGCTTGGAGAGGCCCATGACCGCCGCCAGTTCGTTTCCTTTCAGCACCACCGATCTGATTCAGGTCGTGCCGACGCTCAAGCGTCCGCAGAAATTCCTGCTCGACAAGTTCTTTCCGAACATCCAGAGCTCGGAAACCGAGTTCGTGGCGATCGATATCGACGTCGGCCTGCGTCGTATGGCCCCGTTCATCAGCCCGCTGGTGCAGGGCAAGCTGGTTGAACAACGCCGCTATCAGACCAACACCTACAAACCGGCCTACATCAAGGACAAGCGCGCTCCTGACCTGCGCAAGCCGATCATGCGTCAGATCGGTGAACGCATCGGTGGTGGTTCCATGACCGCCGGCGAGCGCGAGATGGCCAACGTCGCCTTCGAAATGGCGGATCAGATCGACATGCTCGATCGGCGCCTAGAGTGGATGGCGGCTTCTGCGCTGCTCACCGGCAAGGTCGTGGTTTCGGGCGAGGGTTTCGAAACCGAAGTGGTGGACTTCGGCCGTGACTCCCAGCTGTCGATTGCCCTGACTGGCAATAACCGGTGGGGCATCCCGGCCAACTTCAACGCTGCTGGCCGCGACACCATTCCAGCCAACAATCTGGAAGAGTGGCAGACCCTGATGCTGCAGCTTTCCGGGGCTCAGGCCACTGACCTGGTCTTCACCACGTCGGCTTGGAAGACCTTTTCCAATGACGAAAAAGTCTTCGGCGCGATCTTCTTCCCGAAACAATCCGAAGCCGGCAGCATCAACATCGGCCCACAGATTGCACCGGGCGCGGTATACAAAGGTCGCTGGGGCCAGTTCGATCTGTGGCTGTACAACGACTGGTTTATCGATGACAACGGCGTTGAACAACCAATGTTGCCAGACGGCTACATGATCATGTCGGGTCAGCAACTGCTGGGTACTCGCGCGTTCGGCTCCATTCTCGACCCGTCGTTCAACTACCAGGCCATGCCGTACGCGCCGAAAACTTGGGTCGAGCAGGATCCGGCGCAGCGAATTCTGCTGATGCAGAGCTCGCCTCTGGTCATCCCGAGCCGGGTTAACGCCTGCCTTGCAGCGAAAGTCTGCGCTCCGGCGAGCGGCAGCTGATGGCCCGCGCCTCTGAAACGGAGGTCTCTGTAACGGAGGCCGTCGTGGCCCATGGCCGAACCGTGATGGGCGTGGATGGCAAGCGTTACGGACCCGGCGAGACTGTCGAGGTGCCAGCGACTGAGGTCGCGTCTCTGACGGTGCTGGGGTTTCTCATCGACGGCGATGCTGTCGTGAAGAAACAAAGCGGGCCGCATGTCAGCGTGGCTGCCGGGCCGACCGTGAGGATCGCGTAATGATCGACTGGGATAGCTTGGTACTCGGCCCACTGGAAACCATTTTTGGCGAGGGTGAGCAGCCGGCAGGGAAGGTGATGTTCTACCCGGCGGTCGGTACCGGCTATGCCATCGATGGCGTTTTTGATTCCGCCTATCGGGAGGTCGAGATGATCGACCCGATGGTCGGGGTTGCCTCAACTCAGCCCGTGTTGGGTGTTCGTCTCTCCGTATTTGTTGCGCCGCCGGAGCAAGACGATCAGGTATTTATCCCTCGCGTTGGCAAACGGTACCTGGTGATGGAAGTACGGCCTGACAGTCATGGCTGGGCCAAACTCATGCTGAGTGAAATGTAATGACCACCACTTCCCAATTGCGGCAGATAACGGCAGAAGCACTCAAAGCCAGTACATCTGCTGGCGATAATGTTTTTGCTGCACGGTCTTGGCCAACCTGGAATGGCAGCTACCCGATTATCTGGCTGCACTCTCCGGAAGAGTTCAAGGAGTCATTGGGCCGAAATGGCGGGCCTCAATACACCGTGACGGCAACAATTCGGATTTCCGCCCGAGTCCAGCTGAAGGCACTTCCACGAAACGCCGCAGCCAGCGCGATGATCCTCGCACTGGAGGGCATGCAGCGTCAGATTGAAATGGCGCTGATCAACTTCCCGCCACTGATGAGCCGCCTACAGCAGTTCCCCTTCATCCGCTCCACCATGGAAGAGGATGGTGACGGCGAACAGCAGCTGGGTGAGCTGGTCATGGATGTTGGTATGGAGTTTTACCAGGGCCCGGAGGACTTTTATCCGCTCGAAGGTCCTGTACCGGTTCCGCCGTTTGATCCAGCTGCTGAAGTGGCGGCTGTTCAGCCCATCGGTCCGCTCGATTCGGTCGAAGTCACTGACGACCTGACCAACGTTTTTGACCCTACCGGCACTTACCCAGATGCGCCATTTCCCGATGCGGTCAATCCGGCTCCCCGGACGGACGGCCCCGATGGGCGGGAAGAGGGTGGTCTCTCATTTGAAAATCTGCAGGAGTAATCATGCGAATTTATCCCTCGCCGGGTCTGCTAGTACGTGACCCGGTAAAACGTGACTTCCTGCCAGAAGCGGGCCGTGAAGTTCCTGATGGCGACATCTATTGGTCTCGCCGACTGAACTGCAACGATGCAACTCTCACCCCTCCAGCCCCGGAAGCTTCGGTACCGGCCAAGGTGGAAAAGACCAAAGCGAATGAAGGGAGTGACCGTCAATGACCGTCCCGTTCAGCAATATCCCGGCGAATCTGCGGGTTCCTCTGTTCTATGCCGAAGTCGATAATTCACAGGCCAATAGCGGCGCCCAGACTCAGCGCTCTCTGATTATCGGTCAGATCACTGCGTCGGGTAACGGTGTGGTGAACGTTCCTGTTTTGGGCCAGGGTGTCAGTGATGCCAAGGCTAAAGGTGGCCTTGGCTCGATGCTCGCACTGATGACCGACGCTTATGTGCGCGCCGATGACTTCGGCGAGGTCTGGTTTCTGCCACTGGCGGATGCTGCTGGCGGTGTCGCTGCGACTGGTACGGTTCTGATTGCCGGTACCCCGACCGCTACGGGCGTGATCTCGCTGTACATCGCCGGGCAGCTGCTGAGTCTGACGGTCACCACCGGTGAACTGGCTGCCGATATCGCCACCGCGTTGGCAGCGTTGGTGAACAGTTCCAGCGATCTGCCGGTTACTGCGACAGCCGCTACCGCGACGGTCACCCTCACGGCCAAAAATAAAGGGCTCGGGGGAAACGAAATTGACCTGCGCCTGAATTACCAAGGCTCATCGAGCGGTGAGGCTGCTCCGGAAGGACTGACTCTGACCCTGACGCAGATGGCTTCGGGAGCTACCAACCCGACGCTGGACACTGCACTGGCGAACCTGGGTGACGAGCCCTTCGACTTTATCGTTTGCCCTTACACCGATACCTCTTCGTTGAACGCGTTGAAAAACCTGCTCAATGACAAGACCGGCCGGTGGAGCTACGCGAATCAGGTCTACGGGCATGTGTTTGCTGCGCAGCGCGGAACAGTTTCGGCTTTGTCGACTGCCGGCAATGCCCGCAACAACCAGCACGAAAGCATCATGGGCTTCTATAATTCGCCTTCGCCTGCGTGGATTTGGGCAGCTGATGTGGCTGGTACGGCCGCCGTTGCGCTACGCGCCGATCCGGGCCGGCCGCTGCAGACGCTCACTTTGAGCACAGTGCTGGCGCCGCCATCGCCTTCGCAATTCATTCTGGGCGAGCGCAATACACTGCTGTGGGATGGCATCTCGACGTTCATGGTTGGCAGTGACGGCACCGTGGCGATCGAGAACTTGATCACCACCTACCAGCAGAATGCCTTCGGCGCGGCCGACGACAGCTACCTGCAAGTCGAAACGCTGTTCCTGCTGATGTTCGTCTTGCGGGCGCAGCGATCGCTGGTCACCTCGAAGTATTCGCGGGTGAAGCTGGCGGCCAACGGCACACGCTTTGCGCCAGGCTCTGCCATCGTTACTCCCAACACTATCAAGGCCGACCTGATCGCCCAATATGGCGAGATGGAGTTCAACGGCTTCGTACAGGACGCCGCGGGCTTTGCCAAAGGCCTGATCGTTGAGAAGAACAGCGCCAACCCAAACCGTGTTGATGTGTTGTGGCCCGGCACGTTGATCAATCAGCTGCGAATTTTCGCGCTGCTCGCTCAATTTCGCCTGTAACCCAGGCTGCCCGTCAACGACCGCTTTCGAGCGGTTTTTTTTCGCCTGGAGATAAACATGGCTGATAACACCAACCGCCTCGCCGGGACCTGCTACCTGACCGTCGACGGTGTGACCTACATGCTTGCCGGTGACTTTTCCTACAAGGTTTCCGGGGTTTCCCGCGAAACCCTAAAGGGGCAGGACGGCGTTCACGGTTACAGCGAAACGCCGCAGCCCGGCGCCATTAACGCGACACTGCGGGACTCGGCTGGCCTCAGCCTGGCCGACATCAACGGCATGAGCAACGCCACCGTTGTGGCTGAGCTGGCCAACGGCAAAACCATCATCGGCCGCAACATGTGGGCCCTTGATCAACAAGAAGCCAAATCTTCCGACGCCACTATTGAAGTGAAGTGGGAAAGCCCTTCCGTAACGGAGAATTGATCCATGTTTGAAGAAGAAATCACCATCACTCTGGTCAAGCCTGTAGTGATCGGCAAGGGCGATGCCGCCATCACGTATGAAGAACTGAAACTGCGTGAACCGACCGCGGGCGAAATCGAAAAAGCCACTCGGGCGGACACCTCGGTTGGCGCCGCGATCACTCTCATCAGCTTGATCGCCGCTATCCCGCGTTCCGCGGCTGAAAAACTCTGCAAGCGGGACCTGGTAAAGGCAAACAACTTCCTCGAGGGTTTTACCGACGCTGGCCCGTCGGAGGTGGAGGCTGGCCAGAGCTGATTGCTGAGCTGACCAAGTACTACGGCTGGGGCCCGCGCGAGGCGTGGTCGTTGAGTTTGACGGAATTGGGCTGGTGGAATGACCAAGCCAAACGCATGGCGGGGTAACGACAGTGGCTAACACCTTCACGATCACGATCGACGCGGTGGATAAAGCCACCGCCACAGTGCGCAAGGTCAACGATGCTATCAATCGGTTGACCCGGCCATTCGGGGAGGTCGGTAAATCCTTCAAAGGCCTTGGGCGTGAACTGGGTTTTGAAAAGATCGGAAAGAACCTTGGCAATATCGGCCAGCAAGCCGGTGCGGCCGCTCGCAGCATAGGGTCAATTGTCGCGCCAATGGCGGCCATTACCGGCATTGGCTCGGTTGCCGGCATCGCCACACTTGCCAGTAACTGGGCCAACCTTGGCCGGTCCATCGACAACAGTGCACACAGTATCGGGAGCTCCACGGGACAGCTGCAGTCATTCCGGGGCGCTGCAAAAATGCTGGGTATCGATACGTCGGAGACCACTTCAAGCCTCGATAACCTGGCGACGACCATGCAGGACGCGCAATGGGGTCGGAATCAGGGTGCGTTGATGATGTTCAACAAGCTCGGGATCGGCCTGAAGAAATCCAAGGATGGCGCATGGGATGTGGTCGGGCAGTACAAGGCCGTGGCCAATGCCATCGCCAAGGAAGCCGACCCACAGAAGCAAAAGTTGATTGCCAAAGCTTTTGGTATGGAAGGGATGTTGCCGTTCCTTCGTGAAGGTGCTGCCGGTATCGAGCGCTACGAAACCATGGTCAAGCGCCTCGGCTATGTGATGAGTGAGGACGCAGTAAAGCGTGGCAAGGAGTTCTCGCAGTCGTTGGCCGGCCTTGGCGTCGTCGTTGATGGAACCAAAAACTCCATCGGTGACAAGTTGATTCCCGTAATGAGGCCCCTGGTCGAGCAGTTCACCAACTGGCTGGCAGTCAATCGAGAGTTGATTGCCACCAATGTCGGCGACTGGGCAAAAGGGTTTGCTACCTGGATTGGCAAAATCGACTGGAAAAAAGTCGGCGAAGGAATCGTCAACTTCGGCAAGGGGATTGGCAAGGTCGTCGACTGGTTGGGCGGCTGGGAAAATGCCGCCATCGCGGTTGTGGTGGTGATGAATGCGGGGTTAATTGGCAGCGTTTTATCGCTCGGGATGACCCTTGGCCGCGCTGGGCTTGGCATTCTTTCGTTTATCGGCTTACTCGGCCGATGGAGAGGCGCCGCCACCGCCGCGGCAGTGGCGCAGAATACATTGGTGGCTGGTCAGGGCGTCAGTTGGTTGGCGTCTGGCGCTGCGGTCGGCCTGTCGACTGTCGCTGCGGGCGCGGGCGCCATGCTGTATTCATCGTCGCTGAATCAGGGAGAAGACGCTGAAGTTCGACGCATCCGCGCATCTCAAGGCCTTCCAGAGAACGAACCGAAAACGCCGAAGCTCGATGCGCTTGCTGGGGCTTGGAATAAGGTTCAAGGCACCAATAAGGACGTGGCCAATTTTGCTCAGGATTATTTTCAGTCGCAGGGTTGGAGCAAACAGGCTGCCGCCGGCATTGTTGGGAACGGTATTGCCGAAAGCAATCTGGACCCTACAGCCTTAGGCGACTGGGGCAGAGCCCGCGGGATCTTTCAGTGGCATCGTGACCGCCAAGACAACTTCGAGAAATGGGCCGGTTTCAGCATGATGGATCCGCGCGCGGACACCATGAAGCAGTTGGAATTTGCCAACTACGAACTGACTCAAGGAACAGAGTCATCCGCTGGCTCGAAACTTCGTGGGGCCAAAACTGCTGAAGAGGCTGGGGCTATTGCCTCGCGCAGCTGGCTGCGACCTGGCACCACGGAGGATGCGAAGGATCGTGAGGCTTCTGCTCGTGCTGCCCTGGCTCGAGTATTGGAAGGGCCTGTCACCTCGGCCGCATCTCCGACCTCGCAAGACCAGCCTGTTGCGCCGAAAGGTCCGTACAACATGGGCAACACGCCTGGCCCGAGCAGTGGAAAAGTTAAGGTTGAAGTAGAGCTAAAAGGTGCAACCGAGGGGACCAAGGTGAGCGTTCAGTCCGAAGGTAATGTACAGGGCTCCAGTCGTATCGCTTACACCGGAGTAGGGGGAGGCGTATGAGTTTACTATCCGACATCATCCAGATCGCGGAGGAGTCCAACAAGACCTGGACCGAGACCTTGCACAAGGCCTCATTTCGCGGGGTGCCATTCGCGGTTTACGGCGGGGATGCCCGCTTTGGCCGTCGACTGGCGCTCCACGAATACCCTGGACGAGATAAGCCGTACATCGAAGACATGGGGCGGTCAACGCGGCGAATCCGCATGAGTGGTTTCCTCGTCACTGATAGTTTCATCTACGGAGGCGGAAGCGCCTTGGCCCAGCGAGATGCACTGGTGGCTGCGGCAGAGAAGCCAGGGCCTGGGGCGCTCATCCATCCAACGCTCGGCGCGCTGACTGTCAGCGTGCCGGCCGAGGGCTTGAGCGTCGTCGAACGCTGGGACATGGGGCGCTACTTCGAAATCAGCTTCACCTTCATCGAGTCAGGCGACCGAGTATTTCCGAGCATCACGTCTTCGACCGGCAGTCTGCTGGATAAGTTGGCGGCCGCGCTCGGGTTGTCCTCTGCGCTTGATTTCGTGCGCAAGGTCATCGGCGGTGTCACTGCTGTCATCAATGCTGTTGAGGGAGTCATCAAGTTCGGCAAAGCCATTGTCGGCATGGTCGTTGGCGTTATTGCGGACTTCAAGGTTCTGGTCGGGCGCATCACCCGGGATGTGCGCAGCATCACCAGCTTGGCTGGTTTGCTGACCGGTGACTTCGGACGTTACGCCAACGGCAACGTCAGCAGCGCGTTAATTACCAGTAAGAAAGCGAAAAACAGCAGCGCAACGATGGCAGATTTGATCGCCAAGAACACCGCAAACCGCGCGGCCGTTGACGCGGCTATGGATAACCTAGTTGAGGCTGCGGCGAATCTTGATGCGAGTAACGGCGCGGTTTTTACCGATGCCGTTCAGGCGCTCATGGATTCATTGGTGGCTGGTATCGCCGATCCCGGTAATGCAATCGCGCTGCTCGGCCCGCTTGCCAGTTACACCCCTGAGGCGTTTGGCGGGGCGGGCGTGATTGGTTCGGCGCGAGTCGTCGCCCAAAACGCAACGTCGGCGCTGTTGCGGCGTTCGGCCTTGGCGGCGATTGGGAAAGTTGTGGCGACGTATGTGCCGAGTTCATACGACGAGGCCATCAACACCATGGGCGTCGTCACGGGGTTTATCGATGCCGAGGTTCTGTCGGCAGGAGATTCCGGGGATGACGAAAGCTATAACGCGCTGCTCGCGCTCCGTCAGGCGGTGGTCGTTGCGCTGACCACCACTGGCGCGACACTGCCTAACCTTGAAACCTTCACCTTCCGCACGGCACTGCCAGCGCTGGTCATGGCCAACAGGATTTACCAGGATGCATCTCGCACTGATGAGTTAATCCAGCAGGCAAACCCGATACACCCGGCATTCATGCCGACCACTATCAAGGCCCTGGCCCGGTAAGGAAAACTTGTGGAAGAAGACGAACTCTACCTGACCTCCG
>Ga0065714_10064591_pt1 | contig 30978 bp, 27 predicted proteins | sample MisRhiReplicate2_FD_59101 | JGI IMG/M metagenome (GOLD analysis project Ga0065714, IMG submission 59101) | Miscanthus rhizosphere microbial communities from Kellogg Biological Station, MSU, sample Rhizosphere Soil Replicate 2: eDNA_1 v2... | ecosystem: Host-associated > Plants > Roots >... | reverse complement strand
AATGTGCTTGAAACTATCTTGGTTAAAAACGCTTAATAAAAAACAAACATGGTAACTACCTTATTGGTTGTTGTTGTAATTCTGGCTATTGCTTTCGATTACATTAACGGCTTTCACGATGCCGCTAACTCGATTGCAACAGTTGTTTCTACAAAAGTTCTTACGCCTTTTCAGGCGGTTTTGTGGGCTGCGTTATTCAATTTCGCTGCCTACTTTTATTTTACCGACCACAAAGTGGCCAATACCGTTGCTAAAACAGTAATCGAAAATTATATCACTTTAGAAGTTATTCTTGCAGGTTTAGTTGCTGCCATTATCTGGAACCTTTTAACCTGGTGGTATGGTATCCCTTCAAGTTCATCACACACTTTAATTGGTGGTTTTGCTGGTGCAGGTATGACACATGCTTTACTTATAGGCGCTAGTCCGCTTGACGCTGTAAACATGGGTTATGTAATCAAGATTGTTTCTTTTATTGTATTGGCACCAATAATCGGTATGGTGATATCGGTTGTATTAACACTGATCATTATCAATATCTGTCGTTATGCAAAGCCAGCAACTGCTGAGAAATGGTTTAAACGCCTGCAATTGTTATCTTCTGCTGCATTAAGTTTTTTCCACGGGGGTAACGATGCACAAAAGGTAATGGGTATTATTGCTACAGCATTAATCGCCTCTAAAGTAATTCCTAATTTCGAAGCCATGCCAGCATGGGTGCCAATTGCCTGTTATTCGGCAATATCTTTAGGCACAATGAGCGGTGGTTGGAAAATTGTTAAAACAATGGGGTCTAAAATCACCAAGGTAACCGCGCTTGAAGGTGTTGCTGCTGAAGGTGCTGGCGCAGTAACATTGGGTATTACAGAGCATTTCGGTATTCCGGTTTCTACTACACATACTATTACAGGTTCTATCGTAGGTGTGGGTGTGGTAAAAAGTGTTTCGGCTGTACGTTGGGGGGTAACCATTAACTTAATATGGGCATGGATTTTAACCATTCCGGTTTCAGCTACATTAGCAGCCATTATTTATGCTGTAATCTACTACTTAAAATAAAAACAGAATCTTTAATATACTCAAAAGACCAAGGCATTAGCTTTGGTCTTTTTTGTTTTTTACCGCAAAGAACGCGATGTTTAGCAAAGCATGCCAGACGTAAGGCAATAAGCGAATGGGGTAGAGTTCCATTCATTTCAGCTGCGGTCGAAATGAGAATTACTTCTTGAATGTCATCCTAAGTGCAACGAAGGATCTTTTAACTGTACTTTACTATTCATTAAAAGATTCTTCACTGCGTTCATAATGACAGTAGAGTTATGCGCTTCGTAGTTAATAAAGCCATAGGATGCACAGAAAACGCCGTATATCTAAATTTAAATTCCAACTCTACCTTTGTCTGTGGTTGTCCTAAACTACGCTCAGACTGACAAAAGCCACTCTGTGTCCTCTGCGCATTTTCTCTGCGCACGCTGTGGTAAAAAACAGGTGATGTTTTACAAATTCCTCTTCATTTCCTTCGCTACTTCTTTTGCAACCGGATCTTTACTTTTCGCCAGATTTGCTATAATACTTTCCTGATTCTTTATGGAATGGTTTTGGCTCATTTTAAAAACATGGTCGGTGTGGTTCACCAAAACTTCGAATCCTGTAATGGCCTTTAAATGCTTCTGGATATAGGCTTCATCCATTTTATTAAATGCAGCTGGACTCGTTTCAGGATTTTCATACTTATCTGTTAGTTCTTTGATTACCTGATAAGTTTCTTCCGAATCCATGAGTCTGATAGTGCCTTTGGCCTGCACCGTTTGATAATTCCAGGTGGATACCGAAGCCGGCTTTTCATAAACAGAGGCACTAATGTAAGCATGTGGCCCAGTAAAAATAGCCATTACATTGGGATTTTTTTCAAAAGCTTTACAATGGTCGGTTTTGGTCATAACGTGGCCAATCAGTTTAATCGATTCGCCATTAACTACCGTTTTAACTGGTACTTGTGTAGCAACAGGAAATTCACCATCGAAACCAATTAAGGTTACAAAAGTGTTTTGATGCATAAATTCAAGAACTTCATCTTGATTGTTAGCTGTAAAATTTGGGAGTTTGTACATTGGATGTGTTTTTACCAGAGGCCATTGAGTTCTACGCAGCGTAACATTGAGGGATTTTGACAGTAATTTACGCCGGTCTCCATGACCTCTGTGTATTTTCTTTGTGTTGTACTCGGTGGTTGATAAAGGAAGTTAAAATTTAACGCTGATTTCTACTAAATCGGTTCCATTTTTAGGTAATACCCAATCCGGACCTTCTAGAATCAACCGCTTCGCTTCTGCATCGGCTTTTTTGTTCAGCGATTTTATAACGGCGATATTGGTAGGCCGTCCATTGCTTCTAACTTTGAAACTTAAAATCACAAATTGCTCCGGGCCTTTAGGGTTATAAAGCTTATTGTTATTCTCTAAGTATTGGCTATAGTTAATGGTAGAAACCGGAATGGGCTTTGTAATATCATCGGCCGATTTTCCATCCAGGTTTTGTTCTGCTCGTAACGTAATTTTAGGTGCAGCTATATTTTCTTTTTTACGCCCGTTTGAACCAGTAATTAACGCAATTTCGTTTAATGATTTATTGCCACTCAATGCATTTTTAATCGCATTAGGGTCTTGCAAACCAGCCACGGGCAATTCTTTAAAACCGATAGCATTAATCAATAAGTCTTTATCTTTTGCATTGCTATCAGCTGGTAAATAGAAATAACCTTTAGCATCTGTTGCGGTTACATTTTTAGAGCCCGCTAACTTTACCACAGCTCCCTGAACAGGCTGACCATTACTTTGGTCTACCACGTTGCCACTAAATGCAATTTTACTTGAGCCTATTGCGGGCTCTGCTGTCACCACAGCCTCGTTTAGCGTAACTTGGTTTGATTTATAATTGCTAAGCCCTACACGGCTCATCGCTTTAACGCGGTTATTATCGGTTACAATTGTTGCTGCTTTTACTTTAGCAACCTGTTGTTCTGCAGGTACTACAACAGGGTTTGTTTTAGTGTTTTTTGCCAGATCACCTGTTTTTGCTGCTGTAACTGCTTTATCAATTAAAGTTGCTTTAGTCGTGTTTTGCGTAACGATTTCTTCTTTAGCTTTTGCCTGGGCCGAAGCAATACTCGTTGAACTATCTAAGCGAACCAATACACCTTCTTTTTTATGTGCAGCAAGTTCTGCATTCCTGCGGTTGGTTTCGCGCATAAAGAATAAAATGCTTACTGCAATAAAAGCCACAGTTGCGGTTGCCGCAATACTTAACCTTTGGGTGGTAATGCCCCAGAGTTTGCGCTTTACAGGCTTTTCTGATACACGATCGTATAGTTGTTTTTGTAATATAGAAAGCGTTTGCTTGCGTTTGGGCGATTGCTTCAGCCCTTCTAATGCTTCGGCAACGAAAGGATCTTCTAAAGCCTGTTTTTCTACAAAATGCATAGCCTTAGCGTCAAGCTTACCATCCAGGTAATCTTCCAGTACATCAATATCTAACCAATCGTTATTCACTACTGTTTTTCTCTATACAAATCTTTAAATTCCGCTTACCATTTTGGATGTAACTCTTAACTTTAAGCATGTCGTAGCCCGTAATATCGGCCACTTCTTTATAGCATTTTTCTTGTAAATAAAATAAATCTACGCTTTTTCGCTGTTCTTCAGGCAAAGTTTCCATGCACTTTTCCATAATGGTAAGCTGCGTTTCTTTTGTGTTGTCTATATCCAGATGCACAAACTCGCTATTTTCCACAAAAGTATCGTCTATGGAGACATTATTTTGCTTCGCCGATTTCCGTAATGCCATTAAACAATGGTTCCGCGTTAAAACATGAAGCCAGCTCTTAAAGTTCTGTACCTCATGTATTTTTAGCTTCGTTACCAGTTCTTCAAAAATCTGCATCACCGCATCCTTGCTTTGCTCTTCATCTTTGAAGTAGTTAAAGCAAACCCCAAACACCAAATGCATATATTTGTTGTAAAGCGTACCCAACTCGTCCAAATCGCCCGTATTTTTGTAACTGGCAATCAATTTGGCATCGTCTTGCTGGGCGTTTCCAGCTGTGTTTTTTATAAACCTCAAAAAAATGGTAGCTATTTCGAATTATCTTTCAAGTATAAAAAATATTTCTGAGTGATGGGGATATAAACTAATTTTTTAGGAAGAGAATACTCAAAATATTTTACGTTGCTAATAATCTTTTAAGCTATTGATATATTGTTGCCATGTACAAAGGCTTATCTTTGAGTATAAAAATATGGCCGTTGTTTTGCTAAGCATGATTAAACACATATAATGAGAAAGATTAATATTTTATTGGCATTACTAACCATGATGGTATTTGCAAGCCTAAATGTTAGCGCACAGATTAAACTGAGTGATATATTTAAAAAGGTAACCGAAAAACAAGGTACCACAACAGCTGCTACCGGAACGCCATCTACTTTTGAAATAGGACAGGGGATTAAGGAAGCGCTACAGATTGGTGTTTCTGCAGGTGCTGACAGGCTTTCAGTTAAAGATGGTTTTTTAGGTAATTTGGCTGTTAAAATCCTAATGCCTCCCGAAGCCCAAAAGGTTGAAAAAACATTACGTGGCATAGGTTTGAACAAACTTTGCGATAATGTGATTGTAAGCTTAAACCGTGCCGCTGAAGATGCTGCCTCAGAAGCAAAACCTATTTTTATTTCGGCCATTAAACAGATGACCTTAACTGATGCGACCAATATCCTGTTGGGTAGCCAAGACGCAGCTACCGAATATTTTAAAAGGGTTACTACTGCACAACTAATCCAGAAATTCAGCCCGATTGTAACCAAAAGCTTAAATAAGGTTAATGCCACCAAGTATTATAGCGATTTAACTACGCAGTACAACCGCTTGCCTTTGGTAAGGCCCGTAAATACCAACTTAACCGAATATGTTACGCAAAAAGCGATAGATGGTTTATTTGTTGAAGTTGCAAAGGAAGAACTCAAAATTAGGGGCAATTTAAGTTCAAGAAGTACAACCTTATTGCAAAAAGTATTTGGTTACGCGGATAGGAAAAAGATTTAAATATGGTGTGATTCTTGGAGACACAAACCACGGCAGAAAGAAATCAATTGCCTCGGTCTGTATCAAAGAACGAAATTAGATTTAAGTGTAGCGTATTGATTGTGGCTCGTAGGGAAACGAACCAGAGAAGGATAAAATAGACCAACATAAAGTATGTTTTAAGTAAAATATAGCTTCTTGGTTCACTCAGCAGGGACATACACAAAAACTATTTGTAAAATTGTATATGACGAAAATCAGCACCACATTAGTTTCTATTTTAATTCCATTCGTTGCAATAATTACTTCCTGCAGCAACAATAAATCTGAAGAAGAAAATGCAAAAGCCGTTTTAGATACCGTTTCTTTAAGCAGTAAAAATTTCGCATTAGCCTATCAGGATGGAGATAAAATTGTAGCTACGAGTATTGATACCATGAAACAGATTTCATTTGGTGGCGCAACCGATCCGGCCATTTCTCCTGACGGAAATAAATTGGCATATACGCTTAACGATTCTGTTGGGAACCGGTCAATATGGATTGCAGATATGGAAAACAAAAGCCAGGGTAAATTGAAGGTAAATAGCAATAATTATTATCAGGCCATGTGGTCTGCTGATGGAGGCTCGATCGCTTTCAATATTTTCAATAGCAAAAACCTATGGAAGATAGGTATTATTAAAACTGATAATTCAGGATATGTAATGCTTGATAGCGCATCTGGAATAAATGTTTATGCACCAACCTGGAAAAATGAAAAGGAAATCATCGGACAGGATCTGACCAAGCTCTGCACTTTTGATCTTACAGGAAAGTTAATCGATACCAAATTGATATCCGATTTGATTGGGAAAGAATTTTCCGTTGCAAGCAGCAACCGTTTCTTTTACACAAAAGACGGAACGAAACTAATTTTTAATGCAGGGAATTCCGATGTTTTACACGGATTAACAGGGCCGAGCGAAGCGGTTTATATTTTAGATCTGGCTAGTAAAAAAATACAGCGGATTTCACCAAAAGGCGTGCATGTTCCTTATGTTTTTGTTTCTGCTGATGATCGGATTTTTTACAGCGGGGCTGAAAAACCTTACACGCACAACAAAATTTATGTTTCTGATTTAGAAGGGAATATTAAAACGCTAGTGGATAAAGGAAACAATCCAACTGGTGCGCTAAAGTAGGTGAGACTTATTGAGTTACACGAAACTAAGTTGGTTCCTGTGCTCCGCTTATACGCTGCCCCCGATACTCGGGATGCAGGGTATCGCTTTACCGGGACTAGATGGCGAAGCAGCAATTCATTTTTAGCTGTTGCAGGGCGCGCAAACTTTGTACCAAAAGCAGGGCTGCAGCCCGCCAAGAACATTCTTCTTTCATTTTCAAAATAAAATAACTAAATAATGAATCTGAACAGGGTCTTTCTATACTTTCGAAGTTTTCCTCTGCCCATTTCCTTCCGTTAAGCTTCGAAAGATGCCAAAAAAATAAAGAAAATTTAAAGTAATATTGAGTCTCATCCGTTTACTGGATTATTAAGCAAAATTTAGTGCCAACAAACGAACCTCAAAATATCATTTCAACTGTTGCCAATTATGGTAAGCGCTTATTCAGTTTCATCCGCGGCAGGGTGAATACGGATGAGGATGCGGAAGATATTTTACAGGATGTTTGGTTTCAACTCAGCAATCAACCGGAAACTGGCGCCATCGAGCAGATTAGTGGCTGGCTATATCGGGTGGCAAGAAATAAGATTACCGATAAATACCGTAAACAAAAGGAAGAATCTTTAGAAGATTTCACTTTTGAAGGGGAGGACGGCGAAATCAATTTTAAAGAAATTTTACTTGCAGAAGCCTACTCACCAGAAGAGGAGAGTTTAAAGAAACTATTCTGGGATCAATTGTTTTTGGCATTGGAAGAGTTGCCCGAAAATCAACGCTATGTGTTTGTTCAGAACGAGCTGGAAGAGCGTACTTTTCAGGAGCTGGCCGATGAAAGCGGAGAAAATATAAAAACATTAATATCAAGAAAAGGTTATGCGGTAAAACACCTTCGTAACCGTTTACAAAATTTATATCAGGAATTTATTAACTATTAAACTTACAGACATGATGAATAGAAATTTTAATCGCGGTAAGAAATTCATGTTCTTTTTCCCTGTAGCGGTGCTTATTGCAGCGGTGTTGGGCTACGTAGTTATGTCTTTATGGAACTGGATTCTGCCAGAAGTTGCCCACACAGGGAGGCTTAATTATTGGCAGGCCCTCGGTTTGCTCGTGCTTTGTAGAATATTGTTTGGAAATTTCAATAAAGGCGGACACGGTGGTGGGGGTTTCCGGGAGCGTGCGCGGGGAATGCGCGCTAAATGGGATTCTATGAACGAAGAGGAGCGGGCAAAATTTAAGGAAGAATATAAACGGAGGTGTGGCGGATGGGGCCACCACCGCAATAAAGAATAGTTAAAGGCTCCGAAGAAATTCGGAGCTTTTTTATTTTATTGTTATTCTGAATGAGGTGAAGAATCTCTCCACCAACCGATAAGCTGAAGATCCTTCCACTTCGCTACCACTTGCAGACCTCCATAGAAAGGTCGTCATTGCTTCGTTGGCTGAAAAGCCTTCTCGCAATGACGATTCCTCGGTGAGAGTTTAATACATTTAAAAAGATCCTTCATTGCATGCAGGATGACAAAATTCTTTAGTAAATAAAAAAACCAAAATAATTTAAAGTAAAAATAAAGCTGCTCCGTCTTCCTATATAAATAACAAAAATAACATCATTGCTAGTTCAACTTGTTTAAGGTGAGTTGATTACAATGCTTTAAAATTATAACAGATGAAAAAGATATTAAAAACCATAGGATTCGGGATTGTACTTGGTGCGGCTGCGTTCTTCATACCATTTGTGTTCAAATTCATATTGGCCTTCGTGCTGATCGGTTTAATCTTTAGGGCATTTGCCAGCAGAAGACGTCATTATTTCCACAGCCGATATAACGGTTTTGAAAATAATTACAGTCCAATTGTACCAATCGATAACCAATGGTATAGGCCAACACTAGAGGGTAATGAAACAGTTAACAATATTAACGTAAATTATTAACCGCCATGAGAACATTTAGAATATTATTGGCTTTGGCCGTTGCCGCAGGAACCTTTTACAGCTTAAATGTACTGGCCGTTCAACATGGATACAGTGATCGGTTAGATTTTAAAAACAGGCATTATCATGATGATTGCCATCAAGAACATTATAGAAACCATAGCTTCAGTCATCATGGTACGCAGAAGGCTGATACTATTATCCCAACAGACAGTATAAATAAAGTAAATAGATAGCGCTATGTCACAAGTACTTTTTTTAAGCGATCCATCTCAAACCGATGTTAGTCCGATTTTAGGTATTGCAAATGAACTGATTACCCGGGGAGAGAAGGTAACTTTCTTTAGCTCGGATGAATTTAAGGCCCCTATAGAACAAATCGGCGCTGACTTTAAAGCCTACAACCAGGAGCTGAACATTTTTAAAGGGAAACAGGTGATTGATAAAGAAGAAAAACCTAAATCGGGTTTAATCAGCGCACTACTTGAGCCAATGAAATTTATCGATGATATTTTAGTTCAGATAAGGGGTTTAAAATTTGATTACGCTGTTTTCTCACCATCATATCCCTACGCAAATATCATTACACAGCTATTAGGTATCCCTAAAACAGAGCAGGCTGTTTAAAATTAATATTGGCTTAAGCCGATAAATTAATAGAATAAATGACAATTAAAATTAATAACATGTACAACGAACATAGATGCCATTCGGGCAAGATGCATAGTCGCTTCGGCGCAGGAGAGGGAAGATTTGGGAGACACTTTGGTGGTCCTTTCGGTCACCACAAACACCCCATGTTTAACCAGGGCTTTAGAAAAGTGCCTGCAAATATAGAAGAAACAGAAACCAGCTTTATTATTGAGCTTTTTGTACCAGCTTTGGTTAAAGAAAACTTAAAGGTGGTTACTAAAGATGACGTATTAACCATTTCTTACCAACCCAAAGAAGAAGCCGATTCGGATAAAAAGTATAGCCGTAGAGAATATAGCAATGGCACTTTCGAAAGGGCTTTTGGCCTAAACGGAAAAGTTTTAGTAGAAAATATTTCGGCCAGTTATGCTGATGGAATTTTGAAGGTTACGCTGCCTAAAAACCCTGAAACGAATATACCAGAGAAAGATATTCTGGTAGACTAAGTTTCGTCTATTATAATTTCCAAGCCCCGGTTGCTTTAAAGCAGTTGGGGCTGTTTTGTTTTATTGCACGGGAAAGAAACTACCTGATATTGCTTTTAAGATAATTAAAGAATCAGAAATTAAATGCGGTTTGGTATTCGCGGTATTTTAAGGTACTTTTGCTAAAAGACATAAACACAATAGATTGAATTTTAACGACTTTAATTTTAACCCCGATTTATACGAAGGTTTAATGGCTATGGGGTATAAAAGCGCTACTCCAATACAAGAACAAGCCATCCCGGTAATTTTAGCTCATCATGATCTGATTGCCTGCGCTCAAACTGGTACAGGAAAAACAGCCAGCTACCTTTTGCCCGTGATGGATAAAATTAGCAAAGCTGTCGATAGGCATAATAATACCTTAATCCTGGCGCCAACACGCGAACTTGCACAACAGATCGATTTACAGGTAGAAGCCCTGGCTTATTTTACCAATATCAGTTCTTTAGCCGTTTACGGTGGTGGAGATGGTATTGCTTATGAACAGCAAAAACGTTCTATGCGTGATGGCGTGGATATTATTATTGCCACTCCGGGGAGATTAATGGCACATTTATCTTCAGGTGTGTTAAAACTGGAACATTTGCAGCATTTGATTTTAGATGAAGCAGATAGAATGTTGGATATGGGCTTTTACGACGACATTATTCGCATTATTAGCTATCTACCTAAGAAAAGGCAAACGCTTTTGTTCTCAGCTACAATGGCGCCGAAAATAAGAACCATGGCGGGTAAGATCTTGCACGAACCAAAGCAGATTACTATTTCAATCGCTAAACCTGCCGAGGGAATCGATCAACAAGCTTATAACATTCACGACCAGCAGAAACAGGCCTTACTAACCGATATTTTTAAAAGTGGACAATATAAGAGTAGTATTATTTTCGTTTCAACCAAAGAAAAAGTAAAAGCCTTATATAAAACTTTTAAGGGATTGGGTATTAAAGCCGAAGCTTTTCACTCCGACTTAGGGCAAAAAGAACGTGAAGATATTTTACTGGCTTTTAAAAACCGTAGATTGCCAATTTTAATCGGAACAGATGTGTTATCCCGCGGAATCGATGTAGAGGGAATCGACCTGGTAATCAATTATGATGTTCCTGGTGATCCGGCTGATTATGTACACCGTATTGGCCGTACGGCAAGAGCTGCAACCAAAGGAACGGCTATTACATTGGTTAACGGAAGAGATAAGCGTAAGTTCGATAACATCGAAAAATTAATCGAGAAGGAAGTTCCGCGGATGCCATTGCCAGAAAGTGTAGCTGCAATAGAAATTACGCATGTGGAGGAAAAGAAGCCACAGCATAAAAGCAAGAAAAAGGTTTGGCAGAAAAGGAAAAAACCAAAACCTTCAGCTTAACTCATTTGAAACGTCATAAGTATTCTTATTGGCGTTTTTCTTTTATAAATTATCTTTGCGCTACGTAATGGCAAACTTCATCATTATAGGTTTATGTATTTTGGCGGGGATTTTTTTCCGAAAAAGTAAATCGCTTCCCAAAGATGCACACAAAGGCATTAACGCCTGGATTATCTATATTGCACTGCCAGCAGTTTCGTTTAAATATCTGCCACATATTACCTGGACTAAAAGCCTGTTGTTTCCAGCACTGGCACCAATTTGTATCTGGTTATTTGGTTGGTTGTTTATTACCATTTATAGCCGCATCCAGAATATTAGCAAAGCCACCTCTGGCGGGTTAAAACTAACCAGTTCTTTAAGTAACACTTCATTTGTAGGTTTTCCGTTAATTGTAGCTTATTTTAGCGATAAGGAACTGGCAATAGCCATAATCTGTGATCAGGTAACGTTTATAATCCTGTCTACTATTGGCGTTATTGTGGCCATCCGTTCGTCGCAACATCAAGAGTTAAGCCCTAAATTAGTGCTGAAAAAAGTATTGACCTTTCCGCCATTTATTGGTTGTATTTCAGCGCTGATCCTCCCGCATTTCATTAATCTTTCTCCACTAGATCCTCTATTCGAAAAACTGGCGGCTACAGTTGGCCCACTTGCTCTGTTTTCAATAGGTTTGCAGCTAAAATTTGGTGGTTGGTTTAGCGAATTGAAACATATCAGTTTTGCTTTATTGTATAAACTGATTTTGGCACCATTGATTGTGTTGGTTTTGGCACTCGTTTTAGGTATGAATGGAATGATTGCCAAAATAACCATTTTCGAAATGGCTATGCCTACACTGGTAACTGCTGGCGTGGTCGCCGATCAATATAATCTAAATCCGAAGCTTTCTAATTTGGTGGTGGGAATCGGAATTTTATTGTGTTTTATCACCACGGGTTTATGGTGGTTGGTGCTGACTTATTCAGGACTGGTTTAATTTGGCATCTTTGTTTTACCAAAGAGTGTGTGAAGAGGTGGCACAGAGAACACAGAATAAGTTATTTAGAGGTGTGAACTAAATTAAGAAATTTGATAGATCAGATTCAAGATCAAGCTCTAACCTTGAAACATACCTCGTTTCTCAGTACCCTCAGTGTAAGTCTCGGTTTCCTCTGTGGTTAATAAAAAAAAGCCGCAAAATTTCTCCTGCGGCTTCTTGAATATTTAGGATTAATTACAACGCTAATTTTTTAGAAATTGCAGATGGAATACCTGCTTTGTTCAATAAAATTGCTGTCGTTTTATATTTTACATAGTTTTTAGTTACGTATAAATACCCTTTGTAATCGTTGCTTGCTCCCCAAGAGTTTTTAACAATATAATATTCTTTACCTGTCTGATCTTTAGCCAAACCAACTATGTGCATACCATGATCATCAGTTGTTTGATAATTATCGAAAGCAAGCTGACGGTTTTCCTGCGTAATTTCCATCTCAGGCTGCGGACCGTTAAACATGTCTGCTTTTTGTTTTGCTGTCATATCAGTGAAAGGTGTTTGTGGAACAAAAGCTACACCATTTTTCCAGCTGAAGTTTTTTTCGCTCACATCTGTAGCCCAGGCCACCGTGTAACCACCTTTTAAAGCATTATCAATAATATCTGTTAACTCGTTCACTTTAACGTTATAGACCTGATCGAAAGACCAGTTATCAGGCACTAATAAAGTAAATTTGCTGTAGAAAGGGTGATCGTTGAATGATGAAAGTTCTACATAGTTATCTGCATTTAAACCCACCACTTCCTGAGCGAAAGTTTTTGGTGTGTATTTTTTACCATTATAAGTGAAGTTTTCTGGAACGGCACCTAAATAAGCATCAATTACACCTGTATAAGCTTTTAACCAGTTTGGCGTTAATTCGCCATTTGCATTTTTTACAACGGCTTCTAAAACGCCTTTTTCTATATCACCAAGTTCTGCTGTTTTATTGATTTTAGTGCCATAGTTCAACCCGGTATATACCTCCTGCGGAACTGCACCGTATTTTCTGTACATGTTGATTACATCATGCAAAGCGCCACCATCGCCTAATGAAACCGCACCATGCATACGCACGTAATTTTTACCTTTTTCTACATAAGCATTACGGGCCGAAAAAAGCTGAGATAAGGTTACAGGTTGCTTTCCAGCTTTAATCATTTCTGATTCTAAAAATGAGTTGGTAGAATAGCTCCAGCAAGTACCTGAAGATCCTTGATTCTGAACCGGGGTATTGGCCAGGTTAATCACCTCAGTAAATTTAAAAGAAGCAGCACTGTTTTCGCTTTGGTTGTTTTTTAAAGAATTAACGAGATTGTCTTGAGCATAAGCCGCTGATATAGATAACGACAATGCAAAACCAATCACACTGATTTTTGTGTAGTTGATCATTTTTTATGAATAATTAATATTGAGCGAATGTAAAAATACTTGTTGATTTGTCAACAGAAAGTTTGTAATAAAACGATAACATCGGTCATTTTATTGCAACAATGTTGAATTAACATTCTGGCAAACTGATTGGAATATTGGTTGCCAGTCCTCCATCAGATGTTTCTTTGTATTTGGCATTCATATCGAGGGCAGTTTCCCACATGGTATTTACCACCGCATCTAAACTTACTTTTGCCTTATCAGGATTGCTTTGCAGTGCTAACTGACTGGCTGTAATGGCTTTAATTGCGCCCATAGTATTTCTTTCGATACAAGGGATCTGTACCAAACCCCCAATCGGATCGCAGGTTAAACCCAGGTGATGTTCCATGGCAATTTCTGCTGCCATTAAAACCTGCCTTTGAGAGCCGCCTAAGCACTCTGTTAGGGCTGCTGCAGCCATGGCCGATGATACGCCAATTTCGGCCTGACAGCCACCCATAGCGGCTGATATTGTTGCTCCTTTTTTGAAAATACTGCCTATTTCTGAAGCACAGGCAATAAACTGGATAATTTTTTCTTCGCTGTAACCATCGCAAAAGGTAATGAAATATTGTAATACGGCTGGAATTACGCCCGCGGCACCATTGGTAGGGGCAGTTACCACACGACCAAAAGATGCATTTTCTTCATTAACCGCAAGCGCGAAACAACTTACCCAGTCTAAAGTATAATTAAAGCCGTTTCCACCTTTTCTAATGGCTTCTACCCAGCTATCGTAATCTGAATATTCACTTTTATCAATTAATCGTTTATTTAGCGGAAATGCCCTTCGCGCCACATTTAAACCACCTGGTAAAAACCCTGTGGTGTGACATCCGCGATAAATACAATCGCGCATTACGGCGAAATGCTGTAAAATGCCTTTTTTTGTCTCTGCTTCAGTGCGCCAGGCCAATTCGTTTTCCATTACGATTTCGCTCACTTTTAAACCGGTTGACAGGCACCAGTGCAATAGTTCTTTTGCTTTTTCAACCGGAAAGGGAAGGTCTACCTGGGCTTTATTGCTATTGTCTTCGCCCTCTTTTACCACAAAACCACCACCAATAGAATAGTAGGTTTCCGAAAAAGCTTTTCCTTCTTTTAAAAATGCCTGAAAAGTAACGGCATTTGGATGGAAGGGTAAACTTTCGGCAAAAAGAAAGAGTAAGTCTTCATTATAATCAAAGTCGATGATTAAATTACCAGCAAGGTTCAGTTTTTTGTCTCTTTGAATGCTTTCGAAAGTAGGTGTAACCGCATCTACATCAAAAGTTACCGGATCAGCTCCGGTTAAACCCAGTAAAATGGCTACATCTGTTCCATGGCCTTTACCTGTTTTGGCAAGAGAGCCATACAGCAATATTTTTATACCCTCAATATCGCCAATTAAGCCGTTTTGAGCAAGAGAAGCGGTAAACTGCTGTGCTGCCCGCCAGGGACCTAATGTATGTGAACTGGATGGGCCTATGCCTATTTTAAAAATATCGAAAATCGAAATTTGTTCCTTGATCATTATGAATATAGTTACACAAAGCTAAGATTGTTTTATGATTTTGGATAAAATAATTTTTGCTGGGGATGAAAATACGTTACCTTAGAAAAATCTAATCCAAACGTTCTAAAAACGCACTTTAATCACAACTATCAAGAAATTGATTTAGGCTAATGCCGTGCCAGTTCCGGCAAACAACTCGCTAATTATATCATCGACCGAATTGTATTTTGCATCATTCTTCTTGGCATTTACATTACATCTGTATCGGAATTTTATTTCCCGGAATTTTAGACGGAATCAATGACCTTTCAGACCGACTGATCACGATGGTTTGTTATGTGTTTAATAGAAGCTTTTTCACATAGAAAATCAATCGCAAGACTGATTACAGGAACTAAAGCCGTGAACTTGGATAGTGGAGTGGCGAGATCGATTTCGCAAAAGCATTTTACGGGAACTATGATCCGCGTGATTCCTTTTAATGCCATTAGCGGCCTTGGTAATCCTTGTGATAACTGGTTGGACACGATGGTCGACGGGAAAAAACTGGGCTTTACGGGTACAAAGGGTAGATCTGTTTGATTCGGTCAAAAATCAAACTCAATAATATCATCATCTTTTAGCATCCGCTCTACAAATTTCTGGTGGTTTTGTGGTGTGCCGGTAGCCGTCCAGTTTCCTGTAATGATGTTGTTTACCAACTGATGTTTGCCGCGTTGTGGTTTCAACTTGCTTTCCCTGAAAACTTCTTCGTAACTTTCTAAATCGCCATGTGCATGTTGTTTTTTAACAATGCGATAGATCCGCTTGGTAAAACGGCGGTCGCCAATTTCTTCTAAAAAAGGGAAGATAATCAAAGCCAGCATCACCACTATGGTAACACCAATGGCCTGTTCGTAATAGCCAGATCCTACTGCCATACCAATGGCCGCCACAATCCAGATGATACATGCCGTGGTTAGGCCCTTAACGCGGTTTTCTTCTTTGAAAATTACTCCAGCCCCTAAAAAACCAATGCCGGTTACAATATTCGAGGCAATACGATCCTGACTGGTTGGCCCGATTTTGATAGATAGAATGGTAAAAAGGGTAGCGCCCAAACCAATCATCATCATGGTTTTTAATCCGGCAGATTTACTTCTGTATTCGCGTTCGGCACCGATTATACCGCAAAGTAGGGTAGCCAATAAAAATTTATTGATTTCACTTTGTGTAATGAAATGGTTTTGGTCTATGATTTCGTTCATGGCCTTGAATTCAAAGGCAAATTAATAAAAATCATAACACCTCAGGCCATTTGCCCTACCACCATTTGAACTATTTGGAAAATATTTTTCATAGCCTACACCGATTTCGGATGTTCCGCCTGTGTTACTGTAGTTAATTTTAGAGGTTGTAGCATCGTGACTAATCCCTAACCTAAATTTTTCACCATTGGTTCTTCGGTTAAAAATATCAAAGATTAAAGAAAATACAATTGCATCATTTCCATTCGAATTGCCATCGTTGCGATACCAGATACCTGCATTTATTCCGGCATATTTATATTGCATGCCTACACTTAAAGATTTTACGTTACCCTGTTTGTAAGCTATAATTGAAGGAATCAGGTAGTTTCCATCACGATCGTACTCATCGGGCACCAGGGTTAACTTATAGCTTAAATTGCCTGAAATACGCATCGGTAATTTTGCCTGAAAACCCGATAATGATTCATCCGGACGATTAAGGTGATGTACTGCTAATCCCATCATGAATTTCCCCACCACCAGGTTAGCACCAGCATTAGAATCAAAATAATATCGACTATCTACACTTGGTCTTTCAGCGCCCGAAATGCTGCCCGGAATATAACCTGTACTGATATCGATCTGATCGCCAAAAACCAGTTTATCCCAGTTTAGTTTTTGGTTGGTAATGCCTCCTTGTAAACCAAATGATAAGGCAAAATCGTCCCCGCCGATAATATAGGAATAGCTTAGCGCAACATTGTTCTTGAGCAGGTAGGCGGTACCCTCGCTGCTGCGGTTAAAAATAATTCCAATGCCGCTGTTTAATCTACTGAGGTTGAGATCCCCCGAGGCTGTCATGTACGAATAATCGCTGGCCAAACCTGTCCATTGATTACGGTAAAGGGCATTAAACCTGATATCGCCTTCAAACTGACCGGTAAGTGCAGGATTTAGGTAAATTGGTGCGTTGTAAAACTGTGAGTAAATGTAATCCTGCGCCATCGAAACCATTGGCAGTAAACAAAATAAAAATATTATTATCCTTCTCCTCATCATCTATCTGATTAAATATATTACACCTGTTTTTTTCGGAGGAGATGAATCATAGGTCATCCCTTTCCAATCACTTCCGTTAATAAATTTGACATCTACTTTCCAGTAATAAATACCCTGTGGCTGGTCCTGGCCTTTATAAGTTCCATCCCAACCTTCTGAAGGTGCGCCATCATCCAATTTTGTTGTTTCCCAAATTAACTGCCCCCATTTGTTAAAAACAGACATGTTCCATTCTTTTATTCCCCGACCTTTTGCTTTAAAGGTTTTAATTTCATTTTTCGCGCTTGCTGGCATAAAGGAGTTCGGTATGTTTAAGTTGCCTGGTACACTAATAATTCTCACTGATTGGAAGGTAGTAGCTAAACAGCCTGTCTTATTTAACACTTTTAAGGTTACGGTGTAAGTACCTTCGTTGGCGTAAGTATGATTAGGGTTTTGTAGGGTTGATTTAGCTCCATCTCCAAAAGACCATTCCCAGCTAACCGCATCTGTGCTGATATCTTTGAAACCAAACGTATAGTTTGGAACAGCTGTTTCATTACCTGGTGTAACCGTAAATGTTGCTACAGGTGGAGCAAAAATGTGGATAAAATCGGCTATTGTAGTGGTATTGGTACAGCCTTCTGCACTGATGGTGGTGAGCGTAACCGAATAATTTATACCTGAACCGGTGTAAGTATGTTGTGGTTCAAATTCATTTGAAATTGGAGAACCATCCCCAAAGTCCCACCGATAGCCGATCGCACCTGTACTTGTATTTTTAAATTGGACTGCAAGTTTGGTACAGTCAGTTGTTTTATCGGCAGAGAAATTTGCTGTTGGCTGAGCACTTATAGTTACGGTTTCTGTAGTGAAATTCTTCGAACAATCATTTTCTGCATCTAACCTGATCGTATATTTTCCGGCTTTGGTAAAAGTATAAGGGAAAACACCGGTTGTATTGGAGGGAAGTTTGGTTATGTCGCCAGTATCTTCGTTGGTAAACGTGTAAACGAAACGGCTTGCTCCACTGGTATTGTTCACAAAATTTACTGTGAAAGGCGCACAGCCTTTTTTCTCGGTTCCATTTACCACTAATTCCGGTATAATATTATTAGGTGAAACCACAATAGTATTAGTAGAAGAGCTTGTTCCACAGGTATTTTTAGCAGTCATTGTAACGATAAAATCCTTAACTAAAAGTGTGCTAAACGTATGGCTTACTGTTCTTCTATCAGGATAAGTTTCTGATGGTGTACCATCACCAAAATCGTAAGTATAGGTTGTTCCTGCACTTTCTGGGGAGGTGTTGCTAAAGTTTACCAGCAAATCAGCACATCCTGTTGTTTTATCAGGCGAAAATATAGCAACAGGTTTGGCATGTACAATAACTGTTGTAGTTCTTATAACAGGCGGACCACAGGGTACGCTCGTTGTTAATGTAATGTTATAAGTTTTGTCTTTTCCACTTGGATCAGCCAGAAAAGTTATTGCTGCGGGCTGTGCAAGCGTAAAAAATTGTCCATTGCCGAAATCCCAAGCGTAGGTTGCGCCATTAAGCGGATTAGTTGTATTGGTGAAGGTAACATTAAGCGGTCCGCAGCCTTCGTTAATACTTGTTGTAAAAGAGGGAGTAATTACTGGAAGCGCACTGAATATTTCACTTTTTTCATCTGTGTTACAACCGAGGCTACTGGTAACAACAAGTTTTATGGTTACGCTCTCATTGCCATTCTTAATGGTGTAACCCGGAAATGTTGACCCTACTCCGATTTGTACATTATTGGCAAACCAGGTATAAATGCTGTTTCTGTCGGGATATAAAGTTGCGGCAATATTATCTGCGTCTAGAATAAAAGGTGCACAACCAACATTTTTAATGTAAGTAATCTCTGCTTTAGCATGTGCATTAACCGTTATCTTAATCTGGTTACTTAAATTGCTACTACATGGGCCACTGGTTACTGATCGCCGGTAATAAATGCTTGCACTTGGTGTTGGCGGTGTAAAGCTTACACTGTTTGCGCCCAATACATCGCTCCAGGCGGTTCCATTTAAGCTCGATTGCCATTGATACGCGTAAGTTCCGTTGCCACCACCTGGCATATTACCTGTTAAAGCTGCCGCAGCTGTGCCGATACAGATGTTTTGATCGGCAGAAATGGTATTGTTGGTTAAGCCTGGTAAAACAGTAACCTGTAATGAATTACTGATGGAAGTGCAGACAGTGCTGTTTACCAATCTCCTGAAATAGGTAGAAACTGAAGCTGTTAAGGTTAAATCTTTATTAATGGCTGAAGGGATGTTGGTCCATGTATTGCCATCGGCACTGCTTTGCCATTGGTAGTCAAATGTTCCTGCTCCACCAGTTGGCGTATCACCAGTAATCGTGATGGTTTGCCCTTGACAAGCCGGAGTGGCAGATGCGGAAATGTTATTGGTAACTGGCAAGTAATAAGTAATGGTTACATCATCGGTAGAGGGAGGGCAACCACCGAAACCGGTAATGGTCCATCTAAAAGTATAAGTTTGGCCGGGTACGAGGCCGGTAACGGTGGTGTTATTAATTGTAGGATTGGTTATTGTAATACCGGATTGTGATGATATTAAGGTCCACATACCACTGTTAGGTGAAGCGTCGTTGCCGGCTAAGGTGATGCCGTTACCACTGCACAGGCTTTGATCTGGGCCTGCATTTGCCACAACGGTGCCCGGATTTACAGTAATGGTAGTTATTGTTGATATGGCTTCTGCACAACTACCGCTTAGTAATACCGCACGGTATTGTGTCGTGATGGTGAGATTAGAAAACACATAAGGATTTGCTGTCGAGGTAATGGTAGCCCAGTTTATGCCATTGTCGATAGACCTTTCCCAACGGATAATATTTCCAACCTGTCCGGTTAAACTAATGCTTCCGGTATTGGCTCCTGCGCATACATTTACGTCGCCTGTTGTTGTGCCGCCAACGCTGATCGGATTGATGGTGATCTGAACATCATCACTGGATGTTGAGCAACTGGCATCGCCAATGGTCCATCTTAAAGTATAGGTATTTCCAGCCTGTAACCCTGAGATAGTGGTATTGCTCTGTGTATCATCTGCGAATGTTATGGTTGCAGGTGCAGAAACAATAGTCCATTTACCCGTACCCACTACCGGACTGTTTCCTTTTAATGTATAAGATGTGGCATTGCAGACCGCCTCATCCGGACCAGCGTTTGCCAATGTTGCATTTGGTAGAACCGTAATCGTAATGGTAGTTGGCGCACCCGGACAGCCGTTTGTAGATATTGGGGTGATGGTATAAGTTACGGTACCTGATGTGGTACCCGAATTGGTTAAAATATCATTAATCTGGGTTTCTGCAGATGCTTCCGCTCTATTGCTATTACCAGTTATTGCGCCTGTTACCGCAGTGGTATAGGTATAATTTATGTCGGCTAGATTTGCTGATAGCGTAATGGCTGATGAAGTGGCATTACAAATTGTTGAATTAGGTGCCGTTGCTGTTGCAATGGGATTCGGCTTAATCACAACAAGTAGTAAAAAAGGTGTCCCGTTGCATCCTTCTAAATGAGGCGTAATGGTATAGGTAACATTGGCATCTGCATTAAGGTCGTTATTCGTAATCACATCATTAATATCACCAGCTCCGGTTGTTGTGTAGCCAGCAGCAGATGCTGTTCCTGTAGCCGTCCAGGTATAGGTAACACCGGGAACTGCAGAGGTTGGGGTATAAGCTACTCGGTTACCTGTACAGATGGTCTTAGTTGCATCACTTGTTAAGCTGATATCAGGTTTAATTTTTAGTATGATTTCATCATCGATCTGGCTGCATGGATCAGCCAATGCAGTAGTAACCCTTAATGTTAAAGTGATTATACCGGCTGTTTTTTCAGCTGCGGTTGGCGTGTAGGTTGCATTTAAATCGTTTCTGCTAGGTGTAAAATTTCCCTGACCCCCAATCCAGGTTTGTGTGGTTGTGGTTCCGTTTATGTTGCCACTTAAAGTAAAACCTGGATCGTTAAAGCAGATGCTTTGATCAGAGCCCGCACTAACTGTTGGAGCAGTATTAAATGTTAGTACCTGGGTATCTTCGGCTGTGCCACAGTTATTTTTATGGACAACCTTTATGGTATAAGTGTCGTAGCTATCGAATTTTATCGATGGGTATTTAGAATTGGCAGTTGTGCCATTAGTAAAGCTGTAGGTCCCTGCTCCCGATGGAACAACTGTCCAGGTATAAGTGTCTGGTAAATCTTGTGTGGTGCCTGTAAGTAACGTTTGGGTTGGTCCTGTTGTGGTATTGTTAAAATCGTAAGTAGCAAGATTACACAGCGTGATATCGGGCGAAAGTGTAGCTTGCGGGCTTTCATTTACCACAACAGTTTGTGGCTGGCTGGTAATCACACCGCAAGATGGGGTAGTGATGCCTAAGGTGATGGTATAGGTACCCGCAGTAGAAAAGCTGAATACCGGTTCTTTGCTTGTTGCACTTGTGCCTTCTACAAAATCGACTGCTGGACTAACTGACCATGAATAGGTATTAGATGCATCGCAGGTATTATCGAAAACTGAAAGATCAGTTGCTTTTAGTGTTGTTCCGGCACAAACTGTATTTGATGGTAAACTAAAATCTGGTTTGGGAGGGTCTTGAATACAGATAGTGTATGTTACGGCTTCAGCTGGACAAGGTCCCGTACTTTTGGACTCCAGTTTTACTTCATGATTTCCATGAAGCAAAAATTTGTGTACAAAAGTATATGATTTTGGTTGGTTCGCCTTGATAAGCACCCCATCAACGTACCAATTAAAAGTCACATTGTTTGGAGTACATGCTGCAGTGTTGGTTTCTGGATTTTCACCTAATGTAGATGTGTTTACAAAAGGAATATCAGCATTGGTACAGCCAATAGGATTAAAGCTAAAGTCATTTTGAGGTTTTTCAACGACTTTGGCAGATGATGAGACTGGAGTTCCGATTTTACCGCAAAAATCATTTAATACATTAATGGAAACATCAAAAGCGTTATAAATAGTGCCTGCACTTGATGTGGAAACACTTCCGCAAGAGGATCTTGTGTAAGTATGTTTAATTTGTCCGTTATTTGCTATAATCTCGCAAAGGGTATAAGTAGTTGCAGTCTGGTCTCCCCATGTTATGGAATAAATATCTCCTGGAAAATTGTTTTGAATACCCGAAACTGAAGTTACATCGACATTAAATGTAAAGTCTGCAGCTGGTAGACATAATACTGGATTTCCTGAACTGGCAAAAGCTGTTATTGCTTTGTTATTAATCAACAGATAGGCTTTGGTGGCTACATTTCCGTTAAGCATTTTGGCCTTTACCATAATGGTATAATGTACTTGTTGGGCAACAAAAGTTTGAAGAGGATTGGTAAAATTCAATGTTTGAGGAGTACCTTGATTAATTTCGTCAGTTATTTCTGCAGTCACTTCACTTGTAGCGGTTGACTCATTTTCGAGAACGAAAGAGTTATCAGGTCGGCTGCTACAAGTGCCAAATGTTTCGCTATTTGCTGTATTTAGCAATGTGGATGTTAATTTTGCTTCAACAGCGGCTCCTGCTCTCACCTCAAAAGGAGTAGAAGGTGCGCTCTCTGTGGCAGGGATAGTCGTTTTAACCCTAACACGATAACTTGTACCTGGTGTTAGGCTGGTAGGGAATAGTCCATTTATATAAGTGCTATAAAAGCCAGCATAAGTGCCGATAAGGGTTTCTGTTGCGAAATTTCCATTCTGATCTGATAAATAGAGTTGAAATTGATTGCCTTGTGATATGCAGCTTGTTGGTACTTTAAAAGGAACAGCAATGGTACTGCCAGGAGTATATGGTCCTGGATCTACAATGCCAACGATTACCTGTGCTAAAACGTTTGATGTGAGCAAAAATGCTCCAAAAAATAGAACAAAAGAAAACCATTTCCTTTTACAAAGAATCTTCATAGACATCTAACACTAGGGATTGATTTTATTGCGTTCAGGAGACCTTGTCAGTTTAACTCGGTTTAATCCAACTTACTCATCAGAAATGAGTACTAGGACCTAAGACACATCAATAAATATTCAGTGTAAAGAACGTAGTTTTTACCTTACATATTTAAAATTTTACACCAAAGCCAACTAAATTCGTAGGTTACTGCTTTGATAAAGCTTCTTTTTTGCTGTTATAGAGCATAAAAAAACCCTCAAAGCATAATGCCCTGAGGGTTTTTTTTACACGAAATCATTTCGTTACAGGCAGGTATTACATCATACCACCCATACCACCACCGCCCATTGGCGGCATTGGAGCAGCACTTTCTTCAGGGTCATCTGCTAAAACAACTTCTGTAGTTAATAACATTGCTGCAATAGATGCTGCGTTTTCTAGGGCTACACGGCTTACTTTAGTTGGGTCGATAACACCTGCACCAATTAAGTTTTCGTAAACATCAGTACGTGCATTATAACCGAAATCGGCTGTACCTTCTTTAACTTTTTGAACTACGATAGAACCTTCAATACCTGCGTTTTCGCAAATTTGACGTAATGGCTCTTCAATAGCGCGACGGATGATCTGGATACCAGTGTTTTCATCTTCATTAGCACCTTTTAAGTTTGCTAAAGCTTCAACAGCACGGATAAAAGCAACTCCACCACCTGCAACAATACCTTCTTCTACAGCCGCACGGGTTGCATGTAAAGCATCATCAACACGGTCTTTTTTCTCTTTCATTTCAACCTCACTTGCTGCACCAACATAAAGTACTGCAACACCGCCCGCCAATTTAGCCAAACGCTCTTGTAATTTTTCTTTATCGTAATCAGATGTAGTCGTTTCGATCTGAGATTTAATTTGGCTAACACGAGATTTAATATCTTCTGAGTTACCAGCACCATTGATTACAGTTGTATTGTCTTTGTCAACAACAACTTTCTCAGCAGAACCTAAATAAGTTAAATCAGCGTTTTCTAATTTATAACCTCTTTCTTCTGATACAACAATACCGCCAGTTAAGATCGCGATGTCTTCTAACATTGCTTTTCTTCTATCGCCAAATCCTGGGGCTTTAACAGCAACAACCTTCAATGAACCACGGATTTTATTAACTACTAAAGTAGCTAAAGCTTCGCCATCTAAATCTTCAGCAATGATTACCAATGGTTTACCAGTTTGAACAGTTTTTTCTAAAACCGGCAACAATTCTTTCATGTTACTGATTTTTTTGTCATAGATTAAAATGTATGGGCTGTCTAATTCAGCTTCCATTTTATCTGCATTGGTAACAAAGTATGGAGATAAATAACCTCTGTCAAATTGCATACCTTCTACTGTTTTAACTTCAGTTTCGGTACCTTTTGCTTCTTCAACAGTAATTACACCGTCTTTACCAACTTTGCCCATTGCCTCAGCAATTAACGCACCGATTACTTCATCGTTGTTAGCAGAGATAGATGCAACTTGTTTAATTTTATTGTTGTCTTCACCTACAGTTTGCGATTGTGCTTTTAAGTTTTCTACAACAGCAGCAACAGCTTTATCGATACCACGTTTTAAATCCATTGGATTTGCACCAGCAGCAACGTTTTTAATACCTGTAGTGATAATTGCCTGAGCCAATACAGTAGCAGTAGTAGTACCATCACCAGCAATATCAGCTGTTTTTGAAGCTACTTCTTTAACCATTTGAGCACCCATGTTCTCAACAGCATCTTTTAATTCGATTTCTTTCGCTACAGTAACACCATCTTTAGTGATTGCTGGAGAACCGAATTTTTTATCGATAATTACGTTACGGCCTTTTGGACCTAATGTTACTTTTACTGCATTTGCAAGAATATCAACACCTCTTTTCAGTGCGTCGCGTGCTTCTACGTTATATTTTACTTGTTTTGACATTTCTTTTTTGAATTTTGAATGATTGTATGAGAGAATGATTGAATTTGTATTCTTTTCATTCTAACATTATTATTTTATTTGTTGATTAATGCTGAATTCTCTAATTCGAAATTCAGTCATTCATTATTTATTACCCAACAACAGCGTAAATATCAGTTTCACGCATAATAAGGTAATCTTTACCTTCGTAAGGGAACTCTGTACCGCCGTATTTACCATAAATTACAACATCGCCAACTTTTACACTCGCTTTTTTACCTTCAGAATCTTCTTCAGAAACAGATACTACAGTTCCTTTAGATGGTTTTTCTTTTGCAGTATCAGGGATATACAAACCTGATGCAGTTTTTTCTTCTGCCGCAGCCGGTTCAACGATTACTCTGTTCGAACTGCCAGCAATTGGTTTAAGGTTTAACGCCATAACTTTATTATTTTTTATTTTGATTTTAAGTTTTTTAACTATGCATACATTTAACACTTTTTATGCCAAGTAGTTTGGAGGGACAAATTTTCACCAAACTGTCAATCTTTTCACGCTAATGGAGAATGTGGGTGTCAGCATGGCAGTAAGTTTTTAGTTTTGTAGCCAGATTTATTGATTTTTGCAACTTATATTCAGAGTTGATAACTTACTAACCGGAGTGCTATTAAAGTTGTCAACTCCTGTGATCTAAAGCGGAGCTTTTTCTGTTAAATATTTCCAATATCTTTTGGGTACATGCTGCACATGCAACTTGGTGTTTTTGCGGGCTACAATATTTGCACTTTTAAAATAATCTTTCCAAAGCATTGCATATAAAGCTTCGCCTTCATCCATTAAAATTGACGACTGGTTTTGTTTATTTATGCCATTAGTAAAACTAATTGTAATTTCTTCAACTGTGGTTAAATTATAATGCAGGCCATACTTCCGTTTTAAATCATAAATCACCCATTGTTGATCGGCATATCGGTTTTTAAAATGATTGGATATTAAGGGCAAAACATTAAAATCAGGATCGATACCTGCATAAAATATCCCGTCTCCCGTTTTCTGGAAACGGATAAATGCTTCCATCCTGTGTTTTTCTCGCTCTACACTTTTGGCATATTTCGCTAAAGCAATTACATGTTCGTTGCCATAATTGTTTTCGGCACCGGCCGGATGCTGAAAAATATATAGGGTAAACTGAAAAAGGTGGTGATAGGCTTCCGGAATTTCTGATAAATAACTACAGTAATATTTGCGAAGCCAATCTTTTTTGAGTTTCTTTTCTAATCCAGCCCAAACCCGTTCGGCTTTTTTTGCATCAGTGGTTACAGTAAAACTTTCTGCAAAAGCTTCCGGCTGAAACATTTCGGTTGATTTGAGCATCACTTTGCCGGGCTTGCGTTCAAACCATTCAAAAACGGCTGATAAAAGCCCTTGCAGGGAGCCATCGAAAATGTAGGTCATTGGTTATTTGTTAGATCGTCATCTGGACTGAAGCGAAGCGGAATGGAGAGATCTAACTAGATAGATTTCTCGACTCCGTTGCAATCCGCTCGAAATGACGATTACTATCTTTTAAAACAAAATCATCTGATTACTGTCCGTTTTTAAATATTTACTCTGGCTTTCGGCCAAAATAAAAGCTTTAATCTGAGTCCCCTGATAATCTTTAAGTTGATAGGGACTGTCCAAGCAAACAATAAAGTGTTTGGCCCGGTTATAAGCAACACCGATTTTTTTTAACTGATCAATCCTTAATTTACCAAACTTCCGTGCCTGAACAATTTTTTTAGCCGACATTACGCCTATACCCGGAATACGGAGAATCATTCTATAATCGGCAGTGTTAATATCTACTGGGAAATGCTGCATGTTGCGGATCGCCCAGCTTAGTTTTGGATCAATATCCACGTCAAGATTTGGGTTGGCATCATTTAAAATTTCCTGCACCTTAAACCCATAGAAGCGCATCAACCAATCGGTTTGATACAAACGGTTTTCTCTTAATAATGGCGGCTGGGTACCCAAAACAGGCATCCGTGTATCGTTACTGATGGGTACATAACCCGAATAATAGACCCTCTTTAGGGCAAAGTTTTTATAAAAAGCATTGGCCGTGTACATAATATCTTTATCGCTCTCGGGTGTGGCACCAATTACCATTTGGGTACTCTGGCCTGCCGGTACAAATTTGGGCACATGTTTAATCAGTTTTTTATCTGCGGTAAATTGCGTAATCTGTTGCTGTACAAATCCAAGTGGTTTAATCACATCTGCGTGGTTTTTCTCTGGCGCTAAAAGTTTTAGTCCAGCCTCAGTAGGCATTTCTAAATTTATGCTCATCCGGTCGGCATACAAGCCAGCTTCTTTTATTAATTCATCGCTGGCTCCCGGAATGGTTTTCAGGTGGATATAACCGTTGTAATTTTGCTCCAAACGCAATTTTTTTACCACCAGGAGTAAACGTTCCATGGTAAAATCGGCATTTTTAAAAATCCCTGAACTTAAAAACAAACCCTCAATGTAATTCCGTCGATAAAAATTCATGGTCAGTTCTACCACTTCATCTACCGTAAAGGCGGCACGTTTTATATCGTTACTTTTCCGTGAAACACAGAACAAACAATCGTAAATACAATGATTGGTTAACAGGATCTTTAATAAAGAAACACATCTGCCATCTTCTGTATAGGTATGGCAAATGCCCGAGGTGTGGCTATTGCCGAGCCCTTTTGTGTCATTTTTTCTCGTGCCGCCGCTAGATGAACAAGAAACATCATATTTGGCAGCGTCAGCAAGAATATTTAATTTTTCACGAATGCGATCAGACATAGGAAGTATTTTACTAACAAAGATAGTTTAATAACTAAAAATATTAGCAATTTGATTTGTTTAATCTATTCGAATTTGGAATAATCGTACTTGCTAAAAACTGTTTGAAGAATTCAATTTCATATTAAGCGGTAACTGATGTGCAATGTTATAACTTCTTAGAATATTTAAATTCTAATGCATCGTTTTGAAATACTTGTAATAGGTGTTTTAAATAGTTTTTTGTAGGGTTATTTGCCTTCCCATTCTTTATAAAAGTGTTCCAAATAAAGTAGCATGAAATTATGCCTTTCTACAGCTATTGCCTTTCCCGCTTCAGTATTCATCATATCTTTCAAAAGCAGTAGTTTTTCGTAAAAATGATTAATGGTAGGGGCAGTTGTATTTTTATAACTTTCTTTGCTAAGGTGCGCTTCTGGTAAAATAGCCGGATCATAAAGAACCCTGTTTTTGAATCCTCCATAGGTAAATGCCCTTGCAATTCCAATAGCACCGATAGCATCTAATCGATCCGCATCCTGTACAATTTGCATTTCTTTTGAGGTAAAACCTGCACCATCAAAACTATTTTTGAATGACATGTTCTGTATAATTAACTTAACATGCGCAATAACCTCAGCCTCAACAGCAATTGATGCTAAAAATGAAGCAGCCATATTTGGGCCCAGTTCTTCATCACCATTATTGAATTTAGGATCAGCAATATCATGCAGTAATGCGGCAAAGGCGACCACAAGTTCATCCCCATTTTCTTGTTGATTAATGGTTTGAGCGGTTTTAAAAACACGTTCAATATGAAACCAATCGTGCCCAGCTTCGGCATTGGCTAGTGCTTTTTGAACAAAATTGATGGTTTTTTGGATGGTAGCCTGCATTAGTTATAAATTTATCCCAAAGATATTGGAATTATTTGCAGGGTAAAAGAAATGATATCAACAGCGACCGGGGATTAACTCACGGCCGCTGTCCTGCTTTCATCATCAGCAATAATCTTAATTAAATCATTGTGGTTGAGGGTTAATAAATGAGATACTTCAACCTCTAAAATTGCCGCAATTTGAAATAAACGGTCGATAGTAAGTTTACTATAGCCCAACTCAATCTTGCTATAGGCATTTTGAGAAATTTTTAATTTCGCCGCCAGATAATCCTGAGTATAATCTCTGTATTCTCTAATTTTTCTGATATTCCCGGCAACATTCTTTGTCTTTAAAGCCAATACATCTTCCATAAAAGGGATAAATTTTTTAATGTTTTTATTATGTACGAAACTTTTATTCCTATAGATTTTAAAAATTTAAATTTTAGCACTATTAAGAATTACGTGAGCCGGGATGTGAACTAAATATTATAACAAAAAAACAACCTAAAATGTTTAGATATTTGTTTTGATTGATAATCAGATTGTTGAAGTAATTTGTTTTTAGGCCAAAGAGAGGGGACAGGAGTGATAGGAGGTATTTAAAGACATATAATGTTTGCGGCCAAACCTGCAAGAGAAAAAGATCGGGGTAAGAAAATTAATTTCAAAGGTTAATATAACCCCCAGTCATCGTCAAACTCGTCTTTTTCGAAATGTTTAACCCATTCGATAAAGAGTAGACGAAATTTTTCAATTTCGTCTAAAACAATGTTTTTATACTCTGGAGTGCAGATTTCGAACATATCTGCCGCTCTTACCTGGGTTTCTAATTCACGGCAGTTGGTTCGGATAATCGAAGCATTTTCCATTCTCAAAATATACATATCCGCACCTTCTGCTCCAACAATTTTAGGGCAAAGCATCAGCGCATTCTGCATAATTAAGTTGGCGGTCATTTCGGCCATTTCTCCCTCCAGTGTTTCGCAGAACAGGGCGGCATATTTGTACACGGCTCTTGCCTGGTTATAAAGACTTTTGGCCCTGGTTACTTTCAGTCTAACCTTTTCGGCATCAACACTTGATAGGTTTTCTTCATCCTCATCATCTCGGCCAAACCGGCTAAAATGCTCCCATTCGGGCATATGATCCATGTCGTCAAATTCCATATTTTTCAAAATTTTTACGTTATGGTACGTAATAGAGCGTAATATATTAATTTTCAATGAAAAAGACTAAGCATCAATTAATGGCGCACGGCGAGAACCATCATATAATTCATACTCTAATAACCGACAATCTAATTTACCATTATAAAATTCAACTTTTTTAGCAGCTTTTAATCCAATTTTCTTTGCAAGATCAGGATTTCCGGTAAAAATATATCCAGAATAGCCTTTACATTTCGTTTTCATAAAATCGCCCATACGTTTATAAGTCAATTCCAGCTTGCTGTGCACACCTAAGCGTTCACCGTACTCAGGGTTAAAAACAACAACGCCTTTGCCTTCTTCAGGGACTGGTGTTAATTCAAAATCGCAAACTTCAAATTCAATTAATGTATCAACACCTGCCGTTTTAGCATTTCTGCGGGTTACTTCAACTGCATCTTCTGACAGATCGGAAGCTACAATTTTAAGATCAATATTTTTAATTACCTGGTCTTTCAAAATTCTACGCTCAGCGAAAAAATCTTCTTCGTTATAACCTAATATATGCATAAAACCATAATTCATGCGATATAATCCTGGGGTACGGTTAGTGGCAATAAGCGCTGCTTCAATAGCTAATGTCCCTGAACCGCACATGGGGTTAATAAATGGCGATTTCTTATCCCAGTTGGTTGCTAAAATAACCCCAGCAGCCAAGGCCTCTAACATAGGTGCCTTTCCGGGAATTTTACGGTAACCGTGTTTGGCCAGCGTTTCGCCAGAAGTATCCATAAAAACATCGGCATCGGCATCTTTCCAGTATAAATGCACCACCGTTTTGTTTGCATCCGATCCAGAGTTAGGGCGGATACCTTTTTTCTCTTTCATACGGTCTACAATGGCATCCTTTACTTTTAAGTTTGCAAAAAGCGGCGTGGTAATATTTGGGTTATCAACATTTGAGGTTACGGAGAAATAACCCGAAAAATCAATCAGTTCTTCCCACTCAATGGCTGCAATTTCATTATACAAATCATCTGGTGTAATGGCTTTAAAACTTTTTATGGCATATAGAATCTGACTGGCACAGCGTAAGTTCAAATTTAGCTTAATACACTCTGTAAGGGTAATATATAGCTCAACGCCTGTAGCAAAAGACCGCTCGATGGTATAACCTAAAGCTGTAACTTCTTCTTGTAAGTAAGGCGAGAGGCGCTTGTTGCAGGTAATAATTACCTTGCTTTTATTGTGGAAAACTTGCATCATAATATATGCGAAGTTATCAATAAAATTATAGAGATTTGATGTTTATAGTACATTAAGTAGTATTAGATATGGA
>Ga0065714_10002279_pt1 | contig 31050 bp, 23 predicted proteins | sample MisRhiReplicate2_FD_59101 | JGI IMG/M metagenome (GOLD analysis project Ga0065714, IMG submission 59101) | Miscanthus rhizosphere microbial communities from Kellogg Biological Station, MSU, sample Rhizosphere Soil Replicate 2: eDNA_1 v2... | ecosystem: Host-associated > Plants > Roots >... | reverse complement strand
TATTGTAATCTGCACAAAGCTCCATAAAACGCTCAATCCTTGCAGAAGAGTGCTCAGGCCCTTGTCCTTCATAACCATGAGGCAATAACATGACTAAACCATTTTCACGTTGCCATTTAGTTTCCGCACTCGCGATATACTGATCCACAACAATTTGTGCCCCATTAAAGAAATCGCCAAACTGTGCTTCCCAGATAGTTAATGCGTTAGGGTTAGCCATTGCATAACCATATTCAAAACCTAGTACACCATATTCAGATAAATGCGAGTTGTATACATCAAAGGGAGCTTGTTTTTCAGAAACATGTGCCAATGGGATATACTCTTCTTCAGAATCTTCTAAAGTGATAACCGCATGACGGTGAGAGAATGTACCACGCTCAACGTCCTGTCCGCTTAAACGTACTCTTTTACCTTCTGCAAGTAAAGAACCGTAAGCCATCTGCTCACCCATAGCCCAGTCAAACACATGTGTTGTATTTGCCATTTTACTGCGCTCATCAAAAAGCTTCTCAATTTTCTTGAAGAACTTTTTATTTGATGGCAATGCACTGATTCTCTTTGCTATCTCAAGCAATGTAGATTTTTCAACCGCTGTAGCAGGAGAACTTTCAAAATCTTTAGGTGTCGCAATACGCATGTCAGACCACGCACCGCCAAACTTCACGTCCTGATAAGTAGAAGTGATTGCTTTAGCTTCATTTAAACGTTCCTGCAAAAGCGCACGGAATTCTTTTTCCATTTCTTTTGCAGAGCTTGCCTCAATTGACCCTTCTTTTACAAGCTGGTCGATATAGATATCTCTTGAGTTTGCATGCTTCTCTATCAATTTATAAAGCAAAGGCTGCGTGAATTTAGGCTCATCAGACTCATTATGTCCAAACCTACGATAGCACAAGATATCAATGAATACGTCATTTCTATATTTCTGACGATATTCCATCGCCAGGTTAATGGCATATACCAAAGCCTCCACGTCATCACCATTTACATGGAATACAGGAGACAAAGTTACCTTTGCAATATCAGTACAATAAGTACTGGTACGTGCATCTTTAAAGTTAGTTGTAAAACCAACCTGGTTGTTGATGATCAGGTGAATCGTACCGCCTGTTTTGTAACCATCCAAACCAGCCATCTGGATCACCTCATATACAATCCCTTGTCCGGCAACAGAAGCATCACCATGGATTAGGATCGGTGCGATGCGTGCATCATCACCACCATATTTAAAGTCAATCTTCGATCTGGTCATTCCTTCAACCACTCCATTCACTGTTTCCAGGTGAGAAGGGTTCGGGCAAAGGCTCAGGTGAACATTTTTACCATCATTTGTAGTTACATCTGTAGAGTAACCAAGGTGGTACTTCACATCACCTCCAAACGGAGAGTCTGCGCTGTAACCTTTACCTTCAAACTCTGCAAAAATATCTTTATAGGATTTTTGCATGATATTGGCCAGAACGTTTAAACGTCCCCTGTGTGCCATACCAATCACAAATTCTTCAATACCCAGATCTGCACCTTTTTCAATTACTGAATCAAGCGCAGGAATCAAAGCTTCAGCTCCTTCTAATGAAAATCTCTTCTGACCAAGGAATTTAGTACCTAAGAAATTCTCAAAGCTTACTGCTTCATTTAGTTTTTTCAATATCCTTTTCTTTTCATCGATAGAAAAGTTTGGTGTATTGCGCACGCTTTCCATCTTGTGCTCGATCCATGAAAGCACTTCCGGCGTACGTACATATTTATACTCAGCACCTATCGAACGACAGTAAGTTTGCTTTAAGAAAGCAACAATGTCACTTAATTTAGCGGCACCTATACCCAGTTCAACACTTGCATTAAAAACGGTATTNAAATCAGATTCAGCNAGGCCNAAATTCTCAAGATCCAATGTCGGCAAATGCTGACGTCTNTCTCTTACAGGATTGGTATGCGTAAACAAATGNCCACGCTGGCGGTAACCATTGATCATGTTNAAGACATTAATTTCCTTCAAAAAGTGTTCTGGAGCTTCAGCACTAACGGTAGTACCTGAAGAATCTCTTCCAAAATCAAAACCTTCAAAAAACTTCTGCCATCCAAATTCCACAGAATTTGCATCTTCTTTATAAGATTGGTATAAGGAGTCTACGTAATCGGCGTTATCGCCGCTGAGATAAGATAAATTATCCATTATGTTTAAATATGCTATAAGTGTTGCAAAATTAGGATTTTACCGCACAATACAGTCAACTTTCTTTATAATTCTTCAAGAAATCCAACCATCTCGCAAACATCCTTTAAAGGTATCAATCTATCCTTTACAAGAATGTCGAATTCCGAAATTAAACTGCCTGCAACAAGCAAGGGAACATTCACATAATCCATCACCTTTGTAATAATTCTGTTGACATCTTTTCCAAGATTTAAAGACGTTAACACAATAAAAGCGTAATCAGGCCGATAGGCGCTAATTACTTTTTCAATATCTGCATATGGTATTTCAGGCCCCAGATAAAGTGTTTCATGACCACATTTTTTCAATAAATATCTGGCAAAGAGCAAACCGGTTTCATGCATCTCACCTTCAGGCAAAAAAAGCAGAAAACGCATAGGATTTTCAACTTCGGGCTTCAGTACTTTATCTATTTCAACAATAATGCGATCTCGGATCAGGTTAGAAGCAAAGTGCTCCTGCGAAGGATCGATAGTACCGGTTTGCCACAACATACCGATGCGTTTCATAAAGGGGAACAGTACCGTATCCATCGTTTTAATCAGCCCCATCTCTTCAATGCAGCCCGTTAAAATCTTTGAAAATGCAGTTTCATCGTACTTCATCGCGGCACCCGAAAGGCTCAATAATTGAACGGCCTCATTATCCCAATTGGTGTTAAGCTGATGTACCAGATCCAAAACCTGCTGTTTATGCAACTTTGCAATCCTGCTGATCTTATATCCATTTCCATTGAGCGCAACGATATTTAGGAGAGACTTTAAATCCTCATCATCATAATATCTGATATTAGTGGGTGTTCTTTTTGGCGGCACAAGGTTGTACCTTATTTCCCAAGCCCTGATGGTGTGAGCTTTAATACCGATAAGGCCTTCTATATCACTGATTGAATATTTCTTCACGCTGAAGGAAACAACAAACCAGCAACGACTTTGTTTAAACTAAAGAAGTGCTATCGGGAATAGCGTCGTCAAGAATTTTTATTTGCTTATTTAAATCGAATCCATTCTTTGATTTGGAGTCTTTACCTACCCCGGCAATGCTGGCCCAGTTCCCCCAATTGCTTGCCGCGGCATAATCGATCATTTTTTCTTCAAAATAGGCCGCTCCACATACCCAATGAACCTTTAACACATGTACAAGATATGTCCCAACCAATAGCCTGCCTGCGTGTGGAATAAAACCTGTCGAGTTCAAATCATGCATATATCTATCGACTATCGAATTTCCTGTAAGCCCTACTTTCCATTTTTCAAGTGCAGGGTTAACCACCTCAGTGGCCTCAACTATCGCACTTTCCAAATCATCTTCCTGAAAAAAAGCAATGCCGTGTTTTTTAAACATGAATCTAAAATAATCACGCCATAACAAGCCCAGCAAGATCTGATTAAAGTTAGGATTACTACCAAATTCACTTTCAGCCCGTTTTACTTCCCAATAAACTTTTCGTGGTGATAGACACCCAAAAGCTAACCACGCGGAAAGTCGCGATGAAAAACCTGGTTTATCAACAGTAGTTTTAGTATTTGCTTTCAGGTAAATTTCAGAGCCCGAAGCCAGTAATAATTCGAGGTGCTTCAAACCCGCATCTTCACCACCTACAGCATACTTGCCCGAAACCTGAGTGTCATCTAATGAGAGCCCCAAATCACTTAATGAAGGAGCAGTCCCCCAGTCCTCATTCTCTACAAAAGAAATAGACTCGGGAGATAGAAAACATGATTTTACAATCGAATCTCTTTCCGTTTTCTTTTTAAACTGAACAAAAACGTCAGGTATATCCTTTATTGGAAAAGGAAGATCTTCCTTATTATATAAGGTATGTCCAATAAAATGTCTTAGATTAATCTTAAGCGTCCATAACAGATCTTCAACATGACCAGAAATCTTGGTCTCCTCAGGTCCAACTTCACGGTGATGATACACCTCCGCAATATCAAATTGCTCAACCAGTTCCTTAATGTGATCTTCGGGCTTACCATGGATCAGTAAAATATCACCACCCATTTTTTGAAAAGCCGTCCTTAAAGCCAACACACTTTCTATAAGAAACTGCGCGGTCAAACCGCCGGTTTTAGTGGTATTAAACCTGGTAGATTCGAAATACCTTGGATCAAAAAAGTAAACCGGCAAAATAGCATCCGATTTAGCGATCGCTTCAACCAACATTTCATTGTCATGCAGTCGAAGGTCGTTTCTAAACCAAACCAATATTTTCCTGTTCTTCATTAATCCCTGAGCTAAACTTTTACGGTAAATTTCAAAAATATGCCATTTTTCATCTTAAAGCTAATATTGTGAAAATCTTTACATAAGCAGAACAAAAATTTTACTACAAACAGATAATTTACCCAAAACCAAATCATTAATCGAGAGTTATATCATTATCTTACCGCGCTTAATAAAACACTACCGACACAACGCAGCAATTGTTTCAATATCTTTTTGCTCGGTCATACAAAACATAAAATACCTGAAAAATGAACAAGCACATTTTAATTACCGGAGCAACAGGCATGATCGGCAAAAAGCTAACCCACGCTTTACAGAAATCAGGCCATACTGTTGCGATACTTTCCAGAAAGCAAAATGACACCCCGCTTGTAAAATCCTATTTATGGGATGTATACCACAATCAGATAGATCCCGAATGTATGAAAGGGGTAGACACCATCATTCACCTTGCCGGAGAAAACATTGCTGAACATAAATGGACAAACGAGCGCAAAAAACAAATTATTGACAGCAGGGTGCTTTCTGCCAACTTACTTTACAAAACGATAAAAGAAACCAACGCAAAAGTCAGCAGTTTCATCTCCGCTTCTGCCGTTGGCTACTATGGCGATTGCGGTGATCAAATTCTTACCGAAGATAATCCTGCAGGTACCGGATTTATGGCTGATTGCTGCAAGCAATGGGAAGCTACTGCAGACCAGGGGTTACAGCAAGGAATAAGAGTTGTGAAACTTAGAACCGGTGTTATTCTGGCTAAAGACGAGGGAGCATTGGCATCTTTGGAGAAGCCCATTAAACTGTTTGCAGGCGCCCCTTTAGGTTCCGGAAAACAATGGGTTCCATGGATTCATATTGATGACGTTGTAGGGATTTACACTATGGCAGTAGAAAATGACCGCATCTCCGGCGCTTACAATATGTGCGCACCGTTCCCTGTCACCAATGCTACCCTGACTAAAACTATAGCTAAGCAACTGCACCGACCAGTATGGCCATTTAATGTACCCGAGATCGCCCTAAAAATGATGCTTGGTGAAATGAGTAAGGTGGTCATCATGAGTACAAATACTTCGGCACAAAAACTATTATCTACCGACTTTCGCTTTAAATATACTCAACTAGAAGATGCTTTATCCGATATTTACGGCTAAGAATTGTTTTTATGAACCAAGAAATAAGCATTTGCTGGCTACGCAGAGATTTAAGAATAGAAGACAATGCAGCACTATATCATGCACTTAAATCTAATTACCCGGTTTTACTCCTGTTCATTTTCGATCAAAATATTCTATCCAAATTAGCCAATCCTAAGGATGACCGGGTCACTTTTATATTCGACACCATTGCAAGCCTTAATGATAAAGTAAAGCAATTTGGTTCTTCCATACTGATAAAATATGGCAAGCCCAAAGAAGTTTGGACAGAATTATTAACGACCTATACTGTCAAAGAAGTTTATACCAATCACGATTACGAACCTTATGCACAGGAAAGAGATCATGCACTGGCAACACAGCTGGCCTCCAAAAATATTCGGTTCAACACCTATAAAGACCAGGCTATTTTTGAAAAGAACGAGATCATAAAAGCAGATGGAAAACCTTATACGGTATTTACGCCGTATTTTCGCCAATGGCTACAAAAACTAACTCCTTTTTATGCTAAAGCCTACCCCTCAACGCTATACCTGCAGCATTTACTCCCGATACAAATAAGCAACACGATTACGCTTGAATCTATAGGTTTTGAACGCGCTGAACAAAAATTCCCTGATACGAACTTCGAAACAAAGCTCCAGGTCTATGAAGAAAAGAGAGATTTCCCTGCAGAAGACGCCACCACGCATATTGGCTTGCACCTTCGTTTCGGGACTGTCAGCATCCGAAAAGCAGTCAGGCAAGCAATAATACAAAAAGCAGAAAAATGGTTATCTGAACTCGCCTGGAGAGATTTCTACATGATGATTTTGTGGCATTTTCCACATACTGTCAATCAATCCTTCAAACCGGCATATGACAATATCCAATGGATTAACAATGAGGTTGACTTTGAAAAATGGTGCAAAGGGAATACCGGATATCCCTTAGTTGATGCCGGAATGCGTCAACTAAATGAAACAGGATATATGCACAACCGGGTGAGAATGGTAGTCGCCAGCTTTCTAACCAAGCACTTACTCATCGACTGGCGCTGGGGCGAAGCCTACTTTGCAGAGAAACTACTGGATTACGAACAAGCAAGTAATGTTGGTGGTTGGCAATGGGCATGTGGATGTGGCAATGATGCCGCTCCTTATTTCAGGGTGTTCAATCCGGAGCTACAAGCTAAAAAGTTCGACCCCGAGAATAAATACATTCATTATTGGGTACCTGAGTTAAAACAACAAAAGCATGTTAAACCTATAGTTGAACATGCTTTTGCAAGGGAAAGGGTATTAAAAGTATTTAAGACAGCCTTAGATCAATAATGATCTATTTATTCGTAATACTTACAATCTCAATATCGAAATCAAGAGATGAGTTAGCAGGGATAGATACATTCCCGCTAATGTCTGTTTGTGCCTTACTACCATAAGCCAGATCAGAAGGAATCAACAACCTGATCTTACCTCCTACACCCACTTTTCCAGGTAATGTCTCTGTCCAGCCTTGAATTACTCCTTCCAATTGAAATTCAACACCATCAGTAGAAGAATCAAAAACGGTTCCGTTAAGTAATCTTCCAGTATATTTAACTTTTACAGTTGAAGTCGTTTTTAAGTCCTCTTTACCCGTTCCAACATTTGAAACAATATATTGAACCCTCTTACCAGGATCTACTGTCGTTTGCAATTTATTAGCAGCAACGAATTTATTGATCAAAAGATTATCTACCTGATGTTGCTTACTTTCAGCCAACAAACCTAATTCTACTATAATCACCTCATTAGAACCGACACCCAAAGTCGTATTACCATTCTTGCCAAATGCTAATCTTGAAGGAATAATCAGTCTTGCCTTACCGCCTCTATTCAATTTACCAAGCGTAAACCTAACAGCCGGTATAGTCACAAAACCAAATCTATCTGTATAACCTAAATATGTGCCAGGAATCTGGTAGTCACCATTTTTAATAATTGTGCGACCATCTGTATGTTTAAATTCATAAGTATAATATACTGAGTCGGTACGCTCAACTTTTCCACCTGCTCCCTGCTCAAGAACCTGATAATGATAACCTAGTGTATCCTTTACATTCGTAAGGTTATTATTTTTGATGTACTCCGCTATAGTGCGATCGTCAAGCGTTTCAATAGTCTCATACTCCTTTTTACATGAATTGAACAGAACTAAACCGCCTAACAAGGCAAGGGTATATAAGGATAACTTTTTAATCATTTGGGTTTTTTATTTACAGAAACTATTTCTAAAGTAATATCTAATATTGAATTTGCCGGAATTCTTGGTGAAAGAACCTCCCTTTGTTCATAAGCCAATGGGGACGGAATAATCATCCTGATTGCCCCCCCTGGCAGGATTAAACTTAATCCGGTTTGCCAGCCCTTCATATAACCGCGCGGGATAAACATGAATGTGCTGTCGACTGTTCTGGCTAACAGAACGGAGTCTTTTAAAATTTTCAAAGTATAATTGCCATAAACAGTGTCATCAAGAGCAACAGGGTTTCCTGTACCCGGTCGGATGATGTTATAATACAACCCGGTGTTATGCTTTGTTGCCGTAACGTTGCTATCCAATAAATATTTATCAATTATTGCGGCGTCAATTTCCAATTGTTTTGGTCCGTCATAAGGCACGTCTTTCTCGCAGGCAAAAAATCCTACCGCAATCAAAACAAGGCCCAACAAAACACTGGTTTTTAACATAATTCACAAAAATAGTCTTTTATTGCTGAAGGCACAATTTTTAACCAATTTTAACAATTATCCAAGCTACAAAAAAGCCCGCAATCAGATTACGGGCCTTCCAGTTTTAATTATGAATCGTTTCTTTAATAACAATATTTATTAGCAGCAATCAATTGCTGCGCCACCTTTTGTCTAACGTCTTTCACATTAAAGGCTTCCATTTTGGTAAATCTTTTCAGTCCTACCATCATCATACGCAGCTCATCACCTTCGGCAAAAGCCCATAACGCTTCCTTACCTGCTTTCTGCACCGCATCAACAGCTTCAACGAAGTAAATACGCATCATATTCAATTGCCCTTCACAAGCCTCCACTCCACGCATGCTAACCAATTTTTCGGTTCTCAACATAGCCGATTCAGCCACATATACATAGCTAGCCATATCTGCAATGTTCATCAATATTTCCTGCTCCTTCGAAAGGCTCATCATCAGTTTCTGTACGGCAGCACCAGCCACCATCAGTGTCGCTTTTTTCAAATTCTTAAGAATCTTCTTTTCAGCGGCAAACAACGTATCATCTTCCTCACCAAAATCAGGAATAGACATCAGTTCTGCAGCAACGGCAGTAGCAGGTGTCATCAGATCCAGCTCACCTTTCATCGCGCGTTTCAGCATCATATCAACGGTCAGCAATCTGTTGATTTCATTGGTACCTTCAAAAATCCTGTTTATACGTGCATCTCTATAAGCCCTATCCATTGGCGCGTCGGCAGAGAAGCCCATACCGCCGTAAACCTGTACGCCCTCATCAACCACATAATCCAACGCTTCCGAGCCCCATACTTTCAATATTGCACACTCCACAGCAAATTGCTCCGTAGATTTTAGTTTTGCTTTACTGGCATCCATACCTCCGGCTACCAATGATGCATAAGCATCATCGATATTCTGGCCAGCACGATAATTGGCCGATTCTACAGCATAAACCTTAGTCGCCATTTCTGCCAGTTTATATCTGATTGCGCCGTATTTAGAGATCTGGCGATCAAACTGCACCCTTTCATTTGAATAATTTACAGCAGTATCAATTACGGATTTAGAAGCGCCAATCGCTGCTGCAGCCAGTTTAATCCGGCCTATATTTAAAATATTAACTGCAATCTTAAATCCGTTCTGACGTTCAGAAAGCATATTCTCAACCGGCACATGGCAATCGTTAAAGAATACCTGTCTGGTTGAAGATCCTTTAATACCCATTTTATGCTCTTCGGGATTCATGGTAATGCCACCAAAAGCACGCTCCACAATGAAAGCAGTCAGGTTAGCATCATCATCAATCTTGGCAAACACAATAAAAACATCCGCGAAACCACCATTGGTGATCCACATTTTCTGACCATTAATCACATAGTGTTTACCATCATCAGATAACTTCGCTTTCGTTTTACCAGAATTTGCATCCGACCCAGAATTAGGTTCTGTTAAACAATAAGCTGCTTTCCATTCACCTGTTCCCAGTTTAGGGATATATTTATTTTTCTGTTCTTCCGATCCATAATAAAGGATAGGCAAAGTACCAATACCAGTATGCGCCGACAAAGCTACGGCAAATGAATGCCCGGCACCAATTACATCCGCAACCAGCATAGAAGTATTAAAGTCCTTCCCGAAACCACCATATACCTCTGGAATAGAAACCCCCAAAATACCCAGCTCTCCCGCTTTATCCATCAATGAAACCATCAATCCTTCTTCCTGCGCATCGATACGATCAAGATTAGGGAACACTTCCGCTGCCAGAAAATCCCGACAGGTCTGTGCAATCATCTTTTGCTCTTCATCAAATTCTTCAGGAATAAATACATCCTGGTAAGTGGTTTCTGTTATCAAAAACTCGCCACCCTTAATTGTCTTTTTGTCTGTAGCTTCCATGTTTTTTATATAAGATTAAAGCATTTCAAAAATACCGGCTGCACCTTGTCCTGTGCCCACGCACATCGTAACCATCCCGTATTTCTGATTCCTTCTTTTTAATTCATTAAATATTTGCACTGATAACTTTGCTCCGGTACATCCCAGAGGATGTCCTAAAGCAATCGCTCCACCATTCACATTTAAAATATCTGGATTGATGTGCAAATCCCTTACAATAGCAAGCGATTGAGAAGCAAAAGCCTCATTAAGCTCAATCAAATCCATCTGATCAAGCGTCATCCCTGCCTGTTTTAACGCTTTAGGAATCGCATAGATTGGTCCGATCCCCATAATACGTGGCGGCACACCAGCAATTCCATAACTCACTAAACGTGCAATAGGATCAACTCTCAGCTCTTTCATTTTCTTTTCAGACACCACCAGTACAAAAGCTGCACCATCTGAGGTCTGCGAAGAATTACCCGCCGTAACACAACCATCCGCAGCAAAAACAGGCTTTAATTTAGCCAGTTTCTCAACTGAAGTATCAGCACGTGGTCCCTCATCAGTATCCACTACATAACTGCGGGTTTTCTTTTTCATATCCACATCCACGTAATTTTCATTCACTGTAATCGGCAACACTCCTGCTTTCAAATGACCGTTTTTAATAGCCTCCACAGCTTTCTGGTGCGATTGAAACGAAAACATATCCTGATCTTCCCTGTTCACATTATACTCCTTTGCGACAGCCTCCGCGGTTAAGCCCATTCCCCAATACCAATCCGGATTAGTTTTGGCTACATCTGCATTCGGAACGATCTTCCAACCACCAAAAGGCATGCCCGACATCACTTCAACACCGCCGGCGATAATACAATCAGCCATCCCGCTTTTAATCTTAGCAACGGCAGTGGCAATAGTTTCCAGTCCCGATGCGCAATACCTGTTTACAGTAACACCCGGTACTTTATCCGTATCCAATCCCATTAATGAGATCATACGGGCTATATTCAATCCTTGCTCCGCCTCTGGCGTTGCATTTCCAACAATTACATCATCAATCTGGTCTTTATCCAGGTTAGGCACCGAAGCTACCAGCGCTCTGATTACTTCTGCTGCCAAATCATCAGCCCTTGTAAAACGAAATACACCCCGAGGGGCCTTGCCCACAGCTGTACGATATCCTGCTATAATATATGCTTCTTGCATGTCTTATCTTTTTATTAAGCTAATTAGTTTCTTAAAGGTTTCCCCTTGGTTACAATGCTTTGAATACGCTCCAAAGTTTTACGCTCACCGCAAAGCGATAAGAAAACTTCTCTTTCCAGATCAAGCAAATACTGCTCAGTTACTTCTGTGGGTGATGACAAATCTCCACCACACATTACCCAGCCTAATTTCTCGGAAATCTTTTTATCATGTTCAGAAATATAATGCCCCGAATACATGGTATTAGCCCCAGCATACACTATTCCTAATCCCTGCTTACCTAAAACTTTAATGTCTTTTCGCCTCACCGGTTGCGTATATCCGGCATCAGCCAGTTCAATCGCCTTAACCTTTGCATCAGCAATCAGCCTGCTCCGGTTCATACTAATTGAATATTTATCTTTCTGCAAGTAACCCAGTTCAAATGCTTCTACAGCTGAAGTAGAAACTTTAGCCATACCGATTGTTAAGAAACGATCTTTCAATACATTCTGCACAATCTGATCCTCTTTATACTCATCAGAAGCGCGCAAGGCGAATTCCTTTGTACCGCCGCCGCCAGGAATCACCCCCACACCAAATTCAACCAATCCCATATAGGTTTCGGCATTCAGCTGTACGTGGTCGGCATGCAAACTAAATTCACAACCACCACCTAATGTTAAATTATGAGGGGCTACCACTACGGGAATCGAAGAATACCTGATGCGCATAGAAGTATTCTGGAACATTCTGATCGCCAGATTCAACTCTTCCCATTCCTGCTCAACGGCCATCATAAAGATCATTCCTACGTTGGCTCCAGCTGAAAAGTTTGCACCATCATTACCAATCACCACACCTCTATAATCCTTTTCTGCCATATCAATAGCTTTATTAATGGCTTGCAAAGTATCTCCACCAATAGTGTTCATTTTAGAGTGGAACTCAACATTTAAAATTCCATCGCCCAGATCAATAATCGAAGCTCCGGAGTTTTTCCAGACTACTTTATTGGCCCTTAAATTATCAAGGATGATAAATGCTTCAGTGCCCGGCACTGCTTTATAACTTTTAGAAGGGATATCGTAATATTTTTTAACGCCATCCTCTACTTTATAAAACGATGTATGTCCGGCAGCAAGCATCTCATGAACCCAGGCTGCAGCCTCATGTCCATACTTCTTCATGCCTTCAATCGCTTCGGTAACACCTACAGCATCCCAAACTTCAAACGGACCTAAGTCCCATCCGAAACCGGCGCGCATGGCATCGTCAATTCTATATAGTTCATCAGAGATCTCAGGAATCCTGTCAGACACATATTCAAACAAACCGAAGAAAGAAGCTCTGAACAACTCTCCTGCTTTATCTTTTCCTGCGGCAAATATCTTCATCCGGTCTTTCACGTTCTCAATAGACTTAGTCATATCCAGCGTAGCTGATTTAACTTTCTCCTGAGGACGGTATTCCAGCGTTTTTAAATCCAACGCCAGTATTTCTGTTTTGCCATCGGCAGATTTTGTTTTCTTATAGAAACCCTGACCGGTTTTATCACCCAGCCATTTATTCGTTTCCATCCTCTCTACATAAGCAGGAAGTTTAAACAATTCGTGCGCTTTGTCATCCGGACAATTGTCATATAACCCTTTCGACACTTTAATCATGGTATCCAGACCAACCACATCCGTAGTACGGAAAGTTGCAGATTTTGGTCGGCCTAATGCTGGTCCTGTAAATTTATCCACCTCCTCAACAGTCAGCTCCATTTTTTCTACCAGGTGCAATAAAGCCATAATAGAATATACCCCAACTCTATTGGCTATAAATGCGGGCGTATCTTTACATAAAACAGTAGTTTTTCCTAAAAACTTATCACCATAATGCATTAAAAACTCCACTAACTGTGGGTTTGTATGCGGCGTAGGTATAATTTCAAGTAATCTTAAATAGCGTGGCGGATTAAAAAAGTGCGTTCCACAGAAATTCGCTTTAAAATCCTCCGAACGTCCTTCGGCCATCAAATGAATCGGAATGCCCGAAGTATTTGAAGTAACTAAAGTACCAGGCTTGCGGAATTTTTCTACCTGTTCAAAAACCTGTTTCTTAATGTCGAGATTCTCCACTACGACTTCAATAATCCAGTCATAGCCTGCAATCTTAGCCATATCATCCTCGAAGTTCCCCGTTGTAATTTTGCTAAGCACCTTTTTAGAATAAACCGGCGAAGGGTTGGTTTTCACCGCATTCTGCAAAGCCGTGTTTACAATGGTGTTTTTATCACCTTCTTTAGCCGGGATATCCAGCAAAAGTACTTCTACTCCAATGTTCGCAAAGTGACAGGCAATACGTGAACCCATAATACCTGAGCCCAGCACCACTACTTTATTGATCTTTTTGTTCATCATCTTCAACGGGAATTTTATATGCCAATGTAAGTTTGTTCAATTTCTGGAGGGTGTTCAACAGGTTATTTTTTTCAATTGTACTCAGGTTCTTAGCGAGATACTCGTTAAAGTCAATCACCACACCTTTAGCCATATGTCTCTTTTCATAACCTAGCTCAGTCAGGTAAACCTTTACTGAACGTTTGTCCCCGGTAGAAGTTTCTCTGTATATTAACCCCAGCTCTTCCATATTGTTTAGCATTCGGGATAAGCTGGTGGCCTTGACACCCAGCAAGCCTGCCAGCTGCGTAACAGCTGTGCCTTCTTTGCCAATATTTATGAGTACATACCCTATGGCCTGTGTGATTCCAAACCCTGAGGCAATTTGATTGTATGTATTCGATACATTTTGCCAAACTACCTTCAAAAAATAATCTATTGTTTCCTGCTGTTTCATTAATTGCTATGCTTGCATAACAAAGCTATATAATTAAAAACTATAATGCAAATACAATTATTTAATAATCTTAAGCACAAAAAGGCCCTCCTGAATTAACAGGAAGGCCTTTTACGCTCAGTACTTATTCTGTTTAGTATAAAGTGAACTCTACCCTTCTATTTTTCTGACGGCCAGCGGCAGTTTTATTAGAAGCGATAGGCTGGTCCTCTCCATAACCTGTTGCCTCAATGCGGGATGCATTTGCACCTTGCGCTACCAGGTAAGTTCTTACCGACTCTGCCCTGGCTTTAGATAAACGCATATTCAACGCATTCGATCCTGTATTGTCAGTGTGTCCGGCTAATTTCAAACTAAAATTCTTCTGGATCAAAAGCTCTGCAACACGGTTTAACGTCGGATACGATTTTGCACGAATGGTAGCTTTATTCAAATCAAACTCCAGGTTTCTAATTGCATCAGCAACCACTTTACGATCCGCTTCAGTAATAATCACTTTCTCCTGAACAACCGGAGCTGGAGCTTTTAAAGGACAACCAGAACCATCTACAACAGTTCCTGAAGGTGTACCCGGGCATTTATCAAATTTATCAGAAACACCATCACCATCAGTATCTTTCAATAAATCGCCCATTTCCGCCCTTAACTTAGCATTGTCAGCTTTTTGTGCATCCAGATCGCTCTTCAATGCATCAGCTGTTTGTTTAGCCTGCAATGCTTCATCATAAGTTAAAGCCACAGGATTATGCCATGCCAGTTGTTTTGCTCCTTTACCAAGAGCAAACTCTAAACCACCGTAAGCATATGAATACTTGTCATTGCTACTACGATAAACGCCGTCCAGGTTATCACCATCAACGTAGTTTACAGTCCAGCCCAAATCAAGGTTTATCCTTTCGGTCACTTTGAACTTAGCGCCCAATCCAACCGGAATAATCAATTCACTAATGGTTTTACCATCTGCATAATCTGCTAAACCACCACCACCTGTAGCTGTTTTAACTTTATAACCAGCTAAACCGGCACCCGCAGATGCATACAGTTGCACTGCGCTATTTTTATTAAACATGCTAATGTTAAACAAGTTTACCACCGCATTTAAACTTCCTGAATAAGAAAGATCGGTTTCAAAAGCACTAACATTACTCACATTAACAGTTCCACCATCAAATGGCTCTGCATTATCACCTTTTAATTTACCTCTAACCCCATCCAAACGAAGAGAGAAATATGGGGTAAGTTGCTTTTTAATGTACAACCCATATCCCAAATCAGTTTTCCAGTTGGAAAAATCATTTTTACCTCCAAGTGGAGAAATTGGTGACAGCGCACCAGCATTTACACCGATAGACCAGGTAGAAAGCTGACTTGCTTCAGCCGATTTATCCTGTGCCTGAACAGCACCACCTAAAAACAAAGCCGAAAAAGCTAAGGGTAAACATTTAAATAAATTTTGTTTCATAATATGAGGGTTAAATAATTAGTATATTTAATTCATTAAGAAACAATTCAATTGTCAGGCCAAAACGACAAAAGCCCCTTTAAACCCTTAATTAGGAATTACAGCTGTGTATAATTCTATACAACTTACCATCCCAAAGCCTTATCGTCACCACGATGATCCGCTCCCCCCTGGTAATATCCCCACTTGGTTTTTAATATCGCATCAACTCTTCCTATATTTCCACGTTCCAGAACCGGATAACCTTTATTAATCAGCGTCAAAGCCGTCAGACTATCTAGGGCATCCTTTTCTACATAAATGGTATCGGGTAACCACTGGTGATGAAACTTCTTTGCATCAACCGCAGCCTGCATCGTTTGATTAAATTCAATCACATTAATTAAGGTTTGAAAAACCGAAGTAATAATAGTAGAACCGCCAGGAGTGCCCACAATCATAAACAAGTCACCGTTCTTTTCAACTATAGTAGGTGTCATTGAACTCAACATTCGCTTGCCTGGCGCAATAGCATTTGCTTCACCGCCTACTAAACCATACATATTTGGCGCTCCGGGCTTTACCGAAAAGTCGTCCATTTCATTATTCAACAAGAAACCGCCCCCCTTTACCACCACTGCAGATCCATACGAACCATTTAATGTAGTGGTTACCGACACGGCATTACCCTCTCTGTCGACAATAGAAAAATGAGTAGTCTCCTCATGTTCCGCAGTCTTTAAAACTCCGGCATTAATTTCCGAACTTGGTGTAGCCCGTTCCCAGTTGAATCCGGCCATCCTGTTTTTGATATAATGATCATCCAATAGCTGAGCCTGCGGTACCTTAAAAAAGTCCGGATCTCCAAGATAAGCGGCTCTATCGGCATACACCCTCCGCTCAGCCTCAACCATTACCTGTACAGTCGAATCGGCATTAAAGCCCCATCTCTTTAAGGGAAAAGCTTCAACTGATTTTAACAGCTGAATTAAAGCAATACCACCACTTGAAGGCGGGGGCATGGTAATAATTTTATATTCTTTGTAATTGCCTACAACAGGCTTACGCCATAAGGCCTTATAGTTTTTTAAGTCTTCAGCAGTAATAATGCCACCTCCGTGTTGCATTTCGGCCAGCAGACTATCGGCAACCGGACCTTCATAAAACCCGGCCCGTCCTTTATCTCTGATTAACACTAAGGTTGCAGCCAGCTCGGGTTGCAGTAATAGGTCGCCTTCCTTCCATTCGCCCTCTTTTACCAGTGCTGTACCGCGGGGATTGTACTTAACAAACCTATGTTTCTGTCTGTTTAATTCTCCGGCTTGTTGCGCACTGATCTTAAAGCCATTTTTAGCAAGCTCAATCGCGGGAGCAATCAATTCGGCCCATTCCAATTTACCATATTTCTGATGTGCTTCAACCATCCCTGCTACCGACCCCGGTACACCAGAAGCCAAATGTCCATCCAGACTTTTATCTACCACCGGATTCCCGGCGGCATCGAGATACATATCCCTGGAAGCCTTTGAGCCTGCCTTTTCACGAAAATCCAATGTATTTGTTTCTGCAGACGCCGAACGGTAGACCATAAATCCTCCTCCTCCAATATTTCCTGCATTAGGATATACTACAGCCAAAGCAAACTGCACAGCAACAGCTGCATCAACGGCATTACCTCCCTTTTTAAGGATATTAAGGCCAACTTCTGAAGCATTTTTACTGGCAGAAACCACCATACCATTCCTGTACTCGCCGCTGTTCTGCTGACCAAGTTGTCCGCCTACACAACCTGCAAAAACAAGTACAGCAAGCAGTATAGTTGATTGAATAACTCTTTTATCCTTTTTGATAACTTTCGGCTTCCACATATATCTGATCTATAATGGCGGCATTCTTTTCCAGAATAACTTTTCTTTTAAAGCTCAGCTTAGGCGTTAGTTCGCCCCCGTCGATACTCCATTCTTTCGGCAACAGGGCAAAACGTTTAACCTTTTCCCACTGACCAAACTCCTTTGAACTATATTCCAGGATCTGGTTATACTTCTCAAGTACCTGTGGATTTTTAATGATTTCCTCTTTAGTGGTATAATTGATACCTTTTTTTGCTGTCCATGCTTTTAAAGCTTCGAAGTTAGGAACAATCAGTGCAGCAGGGAACTTTCTGTTTTCGCCAAACACCATAATCTGTTCAATCAGTACAGATTCTTTAAACTTGTTTTCCAAGGGTTGGGGCGCAATATATTTACCACCTGCCGTTTTAAATATTTCCTTTTTCCTATCCGTAATCTTTAAAAATTTACCTTCTTTAATTTCACCAATATCACCGGTATGGAACCAGCCATCACTATCAATAGATTCGGCTGTAAGATCCGCACGATTATAGTACCCCTTCATCACATGATGTCCACGCGTAAGCACTTCACCATCTTCTGCAATTTTAATCTCTACACCATCGATCGCTGCCCCTACCGTACCAAACATGGTAGACCCAAAATGATTTACAGTAATTACAGGAGAGGTTTCAGTAAGACCATAACCTTCAAAAACCGGCATTCCTGCAGCCCAGAAAATACGGGCCAGACGCGGATTTAATGCGGCCCCACCCGAAACAATGACGATGATTTCACCCCCTAATGCTTCTCTCCATTTTTTAAATACCAACTTGCGCGCTATGCTCAGTTTGAAATGATAGAACCATCCGTTAGTGAATTCAAACTTTTCAGCGAGGGCCACCGACCAAAAAAAGATGCCTTTTTTGATACCAGTAAGCGCTTTACCTTTCTCCATAATCTTGTCATATACCTTTTCAAGCAAACGAGGAACGGTAGAGAAGGCATTAGGTTTAACATATTGTATATCGGCTACGATGGTTTCCATACTTTCCGCATAATAAACAGCGATATCTGTATACATGTATAGATATACGATCATCCGTTCAAATATGTGCGACAGCGGCAAAAAGCTCAATCCTTTTTTAATTCCCTCGGGCAAAACCACGGCAGAATTTACGAAGTTTTGAACCAGATTATTGTGCGTAAGCATTACCCCTTTTGGCGTACCTGTAGTTCCCGAAGTATAAATCAAGGTTAAGATATCATCCGGAGTAATCGCTTCGCGATAAGTACTCAAATAGATAGTACCGTTTCCTGCATCTGCATCCAGGAGCGACTTCCAATGTTCGGCACCCGGCACCTCATTAAATGTATATATTTTTATGGCTGAGCCTAATTCATCACAAACGGCTTTCAACTTTTTATACAAGGCTTCATCAGCGGCAAAGATTACGGTGATTTCAGCATTTTCTATAATAAATTTGATATCGTGTTCCGCAAGCGTAGGGTAGAGAGGAATCTGGTAGGCACCAATCTGCATGATAGCAAAATCAGTAATGTTCCATTCCGGTCTGTTGGCCGACATTACTGCAACTCTGGATCCTTTTCCAATCCCCAAGCCAATTAAACCATGACTTAAAGCATCTACAGTTTCACAAAATTCAGTCGTACTGTATTTCTGCCATTGACCATTAATTTTGCCGCTTATAAATTCTTCTTTTGGAAACTTCTCTAAATTGTATTGGAGTAAATCAAATACCCTGGTTACGGTTACAGCCATATTTCATGAGCTTAATTAAAAGATTTGGTTAATTGGCCATGCATCGGTAGAATCTTCTGCATAGGCCTCGCTTCCCAAACTTAACTAAAAATAATTAATATTTAATGATCTCCGTCTGGGTTAAAAAAAGGAAAGTCAACAAAAAAACAAAGACAGCATTTAGGCAACAACTAGAACAAGGCATGCCACAACCAGGGTGTAATAATCACGTAATAATTAGCGGTAAACCAGCAGGAAAAGAGGGGGTTGCTTTACCCTTGGTTTACCCTTCCTTTACCCTTGGCTTACCCTTGGTTTACCCCTGGGGTAAAGCAACCCTAACGCAAGGGTAAACCAAGGGTAAAGCAACCCGCAATTTATACGCTACTTTATCGCTTGTTAAGGGCAAATTATTATAACCCCTTATAAAACTTCAAAGCAGCCAGTATACGAACAAACAAAAAGCCTCTGGATTTTGCATCCAGAGGCTTTCACTCCATATCTCAATAAATATATCAGGTAGTACAGTTTGCTAGTTCAATCAGCCTTTTCACGGTATCACTACTTGTAAGGTCATAACTAAACTCATCTGCCTCTGCTCCCATGTTTAGCTTCGGATTTCGAAATTGCATTTCGCTTGATACGGCGCTTTTTGCTGAAGCATGAAATTCTTTAGCACCGGTAAGTTTGATGAGTTCTGCAATATTATTGATATTAACCCCTGCACCTGGCATGATACTGATCCTATCATTCGCCTGTTCAATTAAACTTTTTAACACAGTAGCTCCTTTTAAAGCAGATGATTCGCCCCCGGAAGTTAAGATACGAGAACATCCCAATTCGATAATATCTTCAAGGGCTTGAAACAAATCATTACTCATATCAAATGCCCTATGAAAAGTGACTTTCATATCACCGGCAAGTTCGATCAGCTCGCTGCATCGTTCTTTATCAACGCTACCATCCGACTTTAAGATACCAATCACTACGCCATCACATTTTAGTTCTCTGCATAGCTTAATATCTTCTTTCATCAGTTCGAACTCCAGGTCGGAATATAAAAAATCTCCTCCTCTGGGTCTGATAATCGGATAAATCTGAATATTCAACAGTTTCTTTGCCAAAGCAATCTGCGCGTAACTGGGTGTTGTACCACCTTCTAACAAGTTATCACAAAGCTCAACTCTAATCGCGCCACCTTCCTGTGCTGCCAGAGCAGAACGCAATGAATTGGCGCATACTTCCATACTAATCATAAAAATAAAAGCAATATACAACAAAAGCGGGTATACAAATTTCTTGAATGTCCATTGCAAAAGAACAACAAAGTCGCAATATTTAAGTCATCTTTAGGATATACAATAGCTGATTTCCTAAACTATAGTCATAACTTAGCATAATGGAAAGCAAAACGGCCCGTGCTGAGGAAATTCTGCTGGCTAAAATAGCCAAAGGAGATCACCATGCTTTTCGAACACTATTTGATCTGTATCATCATAAAGTGTACAGTTATTCGATACGATTTTTGAGATCTGAAACCCATGCGGAAGAAATTGTACAAGAGGTTTTTATTAATCTCTGGCTTGGCAGAGAGAAAATCTCCCAGATAAGCAATTTCGGCGGTTACCTTCGAGTAATTACCAAAAACCAAACCTTAAATGCATTAAAAAAAATAGCACTTGACTTCAAATTGAATAATGTGCAAATCGAGAACTGGACAGAGGTTGACAACAATACAGAGCATAATATCCAACTCAAAGAAACCCGTGCACTGCTTAGTGAAGCCATCCAAAAATTACCTAAACAACAACGTCTGATTTATCAGATGTGCCATATTGATGGAATAAAGCAAAAAGAAGTGGCAGAACGACTCAACATTTCGCCCTTAACGGTAAAAGCACATTTGCGCGATGCGACCAAAACCATCCGCAGCCTATTGGGTGACAGAACCGAATTATCTGCATTGATTTTTATGTTTTTCTATGTGATGAAATAATTTTATACGTTCACTACTACCTTTTTCATTCCCGATTGTCATTATAAATGTATAAGCAGGGTAAACCCTGAATTTAATCTAAAAATAGACTCCAATGAGTAAGGGAAGATTGACACATTTGTTTCAGAAATACGCAGACAGAACTTGTACGCAGGCGGAATATGCAGAATTGATGGCTTTAATAAATGATGAAAATAAAGCTACCGAGATAGATATGCTGATGAACGATGAATGGGAAAACCATATCAACGGGCCCGAACTTGATAAAAACAATGTAAACCAGTTATTCGACAGGGTTTTATCGGCTGTCGAATATAACGAATCAACAGATCAACCAGTTAAATTAATTCAGGTAAGATCATGGATCATATGGGCGGCAGCCACACTTTTACTTGGCGTTTTAGTGTTTTTGTATTACGGCTCAAACCGCAGCGATTCCATTACCCCTAATCAAGCTGACATCGTAAACAACAAAACCAAATCTTTGATAAACCTGGTTGCAGTTGATGAACACAGAAAAATAAAACTACCGGATGGAAGTGTAGTTATCCTAAATAACAAAAGTACATTAGAATTTCCTGAAGATTTCTCCGGGAGCACCCGAGAGGTCGTACTAAAAGGAGAAGGGTACTTTGACATCAAACATAATCCTGAAAAACCATTTATTGTACATACCGGAAAAATAAGTACAACAGTACTGGGGACAGCCTTTAACATTAAGGCTTATGACAAAGAAAACGATGTGGTTGTAACCGTAACCAGGGGCAAGGTAATGGTTAAAAATGAGAATAAAATGCTGGGGATAATTACTCCTGATCAGCAGATTGTTTTTAATAAAATCGAGCTGAAATCATCACTAAGCCCTGTAGTGGCCAGTAAAATAGTAGAATGGCAGGAAAAGGATCTCTTTTTCGATGATGTAACGATGGATGAAGCAACCGCACAACTGGCTAAACGCTTCAACGTAAAAATAAAGTTTGCCAATGAGCAAAGTAAAGACTGTCGCTTTACCGCTACGTTTTTAAAGGAGGAAAGTCTGGATGAAATCTTACAAATTATTACTTCATTTAATCATATAACCTATCAAAAAAAGGCTCAGGAGATCATCATTTCTGGCAAAGGATGCAAATAACAATTAATCCATTTATTATACCTAAACCCTAATTAAACCAATTTATGAGAGAAATTTACCACCTGCGAATTTGATAAAAAAACTCCCTGTCGCTAAACAGGGAGCTGTTGATTGTTTTTGCTTTAGCGCTAACTAAGGCAAAATGTTATAAACAATTTTTCGAGGATCATTTAAACATTTAAAATTATGAAATTTTCTGCAAAACCAGCAGAGGGTAGTAAAAGCTATTTGTGCTTTTCTACCTCCAGTAACTCACGATATATAATTCGTCAGATTATGCGTTTAAGCCTAATTACAGCTATTTTAACTACCGTAACTTTTCAAGTTCTGTTTGCTTCAAACATTAAAGCGCAGGGTTCAGCCCAGATTGAAGTAACAATGGAGCTAAAAAATGAGTCGGTGTTAACGGCCATCAAAAAGATAGAAGCACAGACCGATTTCAGGTTCATCTACAGGAACAGCGATATTAAAGACATAAAGAACTTGAATATCCCTTTAGATACACGATCTGTTAAAACAACATTAAACCTGATTTTAGAACCACTTGGACTAACCTTTAGTGAAGTAAATAACAAGATCCTGATCTCTAAAATAGAAAGGCATGGCATCCCGGCCGAGCAGGCGGATGTTAAGGTTACAGGAATTGTGCTTGATGATGAAGGGAAGCCATTACCGGGTGTTACCATTACGGTTAAAGGTGACCGGAGCTTCAGTGCTGCAACTGACCTGAACGGACATTTTAACATCACCATTCCATCAGATGGAAACCAGGTGCTGGTTTTTAGTTATATCGGTTTTAAAACACAGGAAATAGCCGTAGGAAATTCGACATCACTAAAAGTGACAATGGCTGCTGCGCCAGGCAGTTTACAGGAAGTGGTTGTATTAGGCTATTCTGAACAGAAGAAAGCTAACATTACAGGCTCCGTGGCGACAGTGAGCGGAGCGGAACTAAGACAAAGTCCTGCTGCAAATATCAGTAACTCACTTGCCGGCCGTTTACCGGGGCTAATTGCATTTCAAGGCTCGGGACAACCAGGAAGAGATGATTCCAGACTGTTGATACGGGGCTTAAGTACTTCAGGAAATTCATCACCACTAATTGTAATAGACGGCGTTCCGCAAGAAGCTGTTGATGCGAATGGAAATGGCAGATCTGTTAATGCTAATTTACCACATATGGATCCTTCGGATATTGAAAGCATTTCAATTTTAAAGGATGCCGGTACAGCTGCCGTATATGGTGCAAGGGCTGCGAATGGGGTTATTCTGATTACAACCAGAAGAGGAGATAAAGGTAAACCAAGTCTGAATTATACATTTAATGGCAGCTGGCAGAAACCCACACAGTTGGCGGACCTTGTGAACAGCTATGAATATGCAACCCTGCTGAACGAGATGTATAAAAATGAGAACAACTTTCTTCCCTCGGCAAACAGAGGCTATACCGATGAGCAACTCGAAGTGATCAGGACGGGCTCCGATCCAGACAGGTATGCAAATACAGACTGGTATAGTGCTTTAATGAAACCAAGCAGTTTCCAGCAAAGACAAAACATTTCTGTAAATGGAGGAGGTGAAAAATCTAAATACTTTATTTCCACAGGGTACCTGGATCAGAAAGGGCTTTTCGAATCGTCGGGCTACAAACAATACTCTTTACGTACAAATCTGGATGCTGAAATATCTAAAAATCTGAAGGTAAGTCTGAATTTGAATGGACGTATTGAAAAAACAAAGGATCCCGTTGCAGGCGGTGCAATTGTCAGCCAGTATCGTATGATCTCTCCTCTGCTTCCAAGCAGATTTAGTAATGGCACATACAATTATATTTCGATTGTAAGCGGGTTTTCTTCTTTAATTAATGGTAGCCCATATTTAATAGGACAAGGCGATGCAGGCTATGTAAATACAGATTTGAATGTACTGGAAGGCGTAGGTTCATTAATCTACAACGTTCCATTTATTAGTGGTTTAACAGCAAAGGGCACGTTTTCTTATAACAAGTACCAAACTTATATTAAAAACTTTACCAAGCCTTATGTTACATCAGTAAGAAATGACAATGGAACGTATACCACGAGGGCTACGGGCACAACAAGAGCTTCATTAACCGAACAATTTATACAGCGGCAAACGGTTCTTGCTGAGGCTTCCCTGAACTATAAAAAAACCTTCGACAACCATAATATTGACCTCCTTGCTTTATACACACAAACCGAAAACCAGGGAAACAGGCTATTGGCATCACGTGGCAATTTTGCATCTCCACAGGTTGATCAGTTATTTGCGGGTGATGTCAATAATGATGACAACTATGGAGTTGGATTTAGAAATGCACGCCAGAGTGTAGTTGGTCGTGCAGCTTACAATTATAGTGGCAAGTATCTGTTAGAATTCAGCTTCCGCTACGATGGATCGGATGTATTCCCGAAAGGCGATAGATTTGGTTTCTTTCCTGCTGTTTCTGCCGGCTGGGTACTTTCTGAAGAGACTTTCTTAAAAGATGTCCCAGTGATTAGCTTCTTAAAACTAAGGGGTTCATATGGACAGTTGGGTAATGACAGAACCGGTCAATTTGATTATCTGAATACTTACACCCTTGGAAGCGGCTTAGACGGTTCCTACATTTTTGGTAGTTCAGAGGTTCAGGCACTTGTTCCTGGTGTAATTCCCAATGCCTCATTTACCTGGGAAAAGGCTAACATTTCAAATATCGGTTTAGAGGCTCGTTTATTTGATAACAAGCTGGGTATCGAAGCAGATTATTTTTACAAAAGGACTAAAAATATCCTGGGTACAAGATCTTTTAGTATTCCCGCAACCATTGGAGGAACCTTACCTAGTGAAAACCTTAATATAATTGACAACAGTGGTTTTGAGCTGGCAATGGACTATAAGAACCGTCTTGGCGCTGTAGACTACTTCGTTAAGCCCAATGTCACTTTTAACAAGAATAAAGTAGTCTATATGCCTGAAGCTGCCGGAGTTCTTTCTTATCAAAGCTTAATTGGGCATCCGTTTTACCTTCCTGCAGGCAATTTGGTTTCTCCGGCAGGTTACATAGCAGAAGGATTATATCAGTCCACTGCTGAGATCGCCGCAGGGCCAACACCTTTATATACCACAGTCGCACCCGGAGATATCAAATATAAAGACGTCAACGGCGATGGTAAAATCACAGCGGCAGATAAAACTATAATTGGTAAAGGAGACTATCCACAAATTATCTATGGTTTATCGATGGGTGCTAACTACAAAGGATTTGACATCAGTATATTATTACAAGGTGCAGCAAAAGTACAAAAATACATGACGGGCTTAGGAGAATGGGCGTTTGCAGGAAATGCGGTACCATCAAAAAAACATCTGGACAGATGGACGCCTGAAAATACGGATGCTTCCTATCCCCGTCTATTCTCAAGCTACAGCAACAACCAGGAAATCTCAAGCTACTGGTTGCGAGATGGTTCTTACCTAAGGTTGAAAAACCTGGAACTGGGGTATACCATTCCTTCAAGTATTCTTTCGCGCTTAAATATCTCAAGTGCCCGTTTTTTTGTTAGCGGAACAAATCTCTTTACGATCACAAGTTTAAAAGATGTCGATCCGGAGGCATTTGCCTCTTCTTTTGGAGCAGAAAGTTATTTGATCCAGAAAGTGTTTAACCTTGGTTTAACTGTTAAATTTTAATCTATTTAAAATGAAAAGATATTCATTAATCATATTCCTGTTCGCCATTATCTTCGCTTCAGGGTGTAAAAAAGACTTTTTAAACAGTCAGCCTTTAGACAGATTCAGTGATGAAGATGTTTATAAAGATTCTACTTTAACCGGCTTGTTTCTGAATAACCTTTATGCTGGTATTCCGACCGAATTTGGGGGAAGTATGCGGGATGCCTTTAGTGACCAGCTATATTCCAGCGGTAACGTAAGTATTTATCAGAATACTTTTGCTGCGTCAACCGCACCTTTTGGTATTACAGGCGCCTATAATACAGCATATATCAACATCAGACGTTGCAATATTCTGATTGCTAATATAGACCGTGTACCCGCAAGTGCAAAATTTAAAAACCAGACAAGAGATGAAGCCAGATTTTTACGCGCATTAAACTACTCCTACCTGATCAACTACTTTGGATCTGTACCATTAATTACCAAAGCACAGGATCTTGATGAGAATTTAAACGTTCCCCGTAATTCGTATGAGGAAATTGTAAAATTTATCGTTGCAGAGATGGACGATATCAACAAGGGGCAATTCCTGGCTTATAAATACTCTGGAGCCAACATTGGCAGAATTACTATTGGTGCGGCTCTTGCGTTAAAAAGCCGTGTCTTATTATATGCCGCCAGCTATAACAACAACTGGCAGGCCGCTTACAATGCTGCAAAAGATGTTATCGACATCACTGCGAAAGCCGGTTATGGTTTGTATCCAAACTACGAAGCTATGTTTTATGAAGCTAACGATAATAACATGGAGGTGATTTTAGATCACCAGTATAAATCGAATTTCCAGGCTTACCATGTACATCACTACAATTTGCCATGGGGGATTGTTCCTCCAGGACCAAGTGCGCTTAATCAGCCAACTCAAAACATTGTTAATGAGTACGAAATGAATAATGGTAAAATGATTGGAGAATCGGGTTCCGGTTATGATCTGAACAAACCTTATGAGAATCGGGATCCAAGATTTTACGCAAGTATACTTTACGACGGATCTACCTGGCTTGGTAAAACGCTGAACTTCCTGCCAGGATCTAACTACAATCCTTCTTCTGCTCCTTTAGCAACGGGCTATGCATTAAAAAAAATGCAGGACCCAACATTTGATCCAATGGTAACTACGAAAAGTTATGGTGGTGGCCAGAACTATATATTAATCCGCTATGCTGAAATCCTATTAAATTTCGCCGAGGCGGCTTATAGAATCGGTCAGACAGAAGATGCCAGGATTTACGTTAATAAAGTCCGTAAGCGACCTAGCGTAAATATGCCCGATATCCTTCCGGGAGAAATTACACTGGAAAAAATCATGCATGAGCGTAATATTGAGCTTGCATTTGAAGGCACCCGACTGTGGGACATTCGTCGCTGGAAAATGGGTCCACAATTGCTTGGAACACCTATAAAAGGAATAACAATTACGCAAAGCGGCACCAACCCACGCCAGTATACGGAGAAAACAGTACTCCAAAGAACCTTTACTGACAGGCTATACCTTTTCCCTATTTACCAGGCCGAAGTAGAAAAGAATCCGGCATTGTTACCTAATAACCCGGGTTGGTAATTAAACCCGGATTAACTTATTATTCATAAAAAACTGAAATGAACCCGACATGATTAAAATAATTATTAAAGCACACTGGGCAATAATTATTTTAATCATCAAAGGCTCCATCTGACCATTGAAAAAACAAAAAAAATAATAGATGAAAAAAATCATAAAATATATCAGCGACTCACTGCTTGCCACTACACTTTTACTTGTGTCTTCAAACTTAACACTGGCCCAGAAGTCCAATGGCTATACGATCAAAGGAACCATCACCGACCTTCAGAACGGAATGGTTTACCTTGAAAAAGCCGATGGGGAGAACGTTCGCAGAGATTCATCAAAAATTGTAAACTATAAATTTGAGTTTAAGGGCAAAGCTGATGACCTGGCCTTCTACAGCCTTTACCTTAGCGATAAGAAAAAAGGAAACCAGTTCTTATTGGAGAATAAAGAGCTGACTTTCACAGGCCAAAAAGACTCTTTATTTAAAGCTAAAATTACTGGTGGACCTATCTACGCCACTTATCGCAGTTTTTACAATGTAGACTGGAAACCTGTTACTGCGAAGGCTGGAGAGATTTACAAAAGGATGGATATAGCTGAAAAAGATGGGACTATNAAGCAAAANCCTTCCATCAGAAAAGGATTTGATGAGGAGTTTAAAGCGCTTGGTTTGATGAACGACAGCATCATCAATGCTTATGTAAAGAGAAATCCCAGTTCCATTGCCTCGGCAATGGTAATTCTGGATAGGTTTATCAACTACCCATATTATGATAACGCCAGGGCACTAATGCCATTATTGAGTAAAGAAGTGCAGCAGTCCACTTATGGAAAACAAATCTATGCAGCACTGTCTCTTGACGAAAAAACGGCAATTGGTAAAGCCGCACCTATATTTTCAATGGCTGATACATCAGGCAAAATGGTAAGTCTGGCCAACTTTAAAGGGAAGTATGTACTGATTGATTTCTGGGCAAGCTGGTGTGGTCCATGTCGTAAAGAGAATCCAAATGTAGTTGCCGCTTATAAAAAATATCATGATAAAGGTTTTGAAATACTTGGGGTTTCACTTGATAGCACTAAAGAACCATGGTTAAAAGCGATTGCAGCAGACGGATTAACATGGAACCATGTATCAGATTTGAAAGGTTGGAAAAATACTGCTGCCGCCACATATGGTGTAAAATCAGTACCAGCAAGTTTTCTTATCGGACCTGATGGAAAAGTTATCGGCAAAGATTTGAGAGGAGAAGCGCTCCATGCGAAACTAGCAAGCCTGTTCACTGAGAAATAAAGAAGTTTTTTATGTTAAAAAGTACAATTCGGCACAATCATTGCGATGCATGGCCCAGTACAAAAAACACAATTAACAATTTAATGATTATGAAAAAATTAATTTTTACTCTTATTGCCGTTGCCGGACTTTTCACAATGAANCTATCTGATGCGAATGCTCAGAGCTATAATAATGCTATNGGTGGTCGCTTNGGTTCTGCNAATGGAGTGAGTTTCAAAACTGCTCTAAATAAAGGAGCAATGCTTGAATTAATCGGTAACTTCAGAAGCCACCACGGTGCTACTTATGCTAACTTAACTGGTTTATATGAAGTTTACAAACCTATCAGCGGTGCACAAGGATTAAACTGGTACTACGGTGCTGGTGCTACTATCGGTTCTTACAAAGTAAAAGGATATGATGGTGATGTTTATTTATCAGCTAACGGTGTTTTAGGTTTGGATTACAAATTTAAAGATGCACCTATTAACTTATCTCTTGACTGGATTCCTGCATTACAATTAACTCCAGATACAGGTTTCTGGGGTGGTGATATAGGTTTAGGTGTGCGTTTCGCATTCTAAGAAATAACGAAGTCAAAAAAGAAAGGGCGGCAAGTTTAAAACTTGTGCAATGCCCCCAAAAAGTTAGACACTTTCTGGGGGCATTTTTATGACAAAAAAAAAGAAACACAGTTTTGATTTCAAGCTTCATTGCGTAAAGCAGATATCGGATCTTCATCGATCGGCAGAATCCATCTCTAAAGAGCATAGCCTTACTTGTTCAATGGTTAAGCGCTGGCTTATTACATATGAGCAGATTGGGGCGGAAGGGTTACGTCCGAGAAAAAAGAGGCGAATTTTCAGTCCATCATTCAAGTTTGATGTGCTTCGCACAATTCAAATTGAAAACTTAACTTTGAGTGAAGCGGTCCTACGCTTTGATTTGTCAACCGAAGCTTTGATTATAGATTGGCGGAAAAGATTGGATAAATTTGGGCTAGCGGGTCTTGATCCGCGCCCTACAGGAAGACCATTGATGGCAAAAAAAGAGAACCAGATCAAACGAAAGTCTAGAAAATCAGATAAACCCCTCAGCCGGGAAGAGGAGCTCTTACGTGAGAATGAATATCTACGAGCAGAGAATGCCTTGCTAAAAAAGCTCCAAGCCTTAGTTCAAGCCGACAACAAGCGAAAGCCATAATGGAGCTAAGGCATCAGTTTGACCTGGATATACTGTTAAACTGTATTCAAATGGCAAGAAGCACTTTTTATTATTACTCAAAGAAAGTGCGAGAGCAAGATAAATATCAGCTGACCAAAGTTCAGATCAACAAGATATATAACACTCATAAAGGACGCTTTGGCTATAGGCGAATTACCTTGCAACTCAAACGTGACGGAATGGTAATTAACCATAAGACAGTGCTTAAACTAATGAGAGAAATGCAATTAAAAAGTCTGGTTAGGATAAAGAAATACAGATCTTACCGGGGTGAGCTGGGAAGGATCGCACCGAATATTCTTAATAGAAACTTTAAAGCTGACGAACCGGACAAAAAATGGGCTACAGATGTTACAGAGTTCAACGTCAAGGGAAAGAAGCTGTACCTTTCTCCTATAATTGATCTTTTCAATCAGGAAATTATTAGTTATGACCTCTCTGATAGACCGATTTTTAAAGGAGTAATGAATATGCTCAAAAAAGCATTGCCTCAGGCAAAGGATTCCTCAGAATTGATATTACATTCTGATCAGGGATGGCAATATCAAATGCGAAATTATCGGCTACTGTTAAAAGCAAATGGAATCACTCAAAGCATGTCCAGAAAAGGCAATTGTTTGGATAATGCTATAATTGAAAACTTCTTCGGAACGTTAAAGTCAGAACTTTTCTATCTAACCAAATATGAATCGACGGAGCAGCTAAAAAAAGATATAGCTGATTATATATGTTACTATAATAACGAAAGAATCAAATTGAATTTAAATGGAATGAGCCCGATAGAATATCGAGCTCATTATAACAAATCTAATAACTAAATTTGTCTAAACTTTTGGGGGCAGTCCA
>Ga0065714_10002261_pt1 | contig 31065 bp, 17 predicted proteins | sample MisRhiReplicate2_FD_59101 | JGI IMG/M metagenome (GOLD analysis project Ga0065714, IMG submission 59101) | Miscanthus rhizosphere microbial communities from Kellogg Biological Station, MSU, sample Rhizosphere Soil Replicate 2: eDNA_1 v2... | ecosystem: Host-associated > Plants > Roots >... | reverse complement strand
CTGACACTGGTGAAAACCCGCCCACTGGACGAGGCCATCAGCAGTGCGGGTGGCGTGATGTTCGAAGCGATGGATGAGCGTTTGATGCTCAAGCAATTGCCCGGCGTGTTCTGCGCGGGGGAAATGCTGGATTNGGATAGCNCCNANNNNTCATTAAACCACGGGTTGCAGCTAGGCCATTTTCAACTACCGTCTAGGTCAGGGCACCAGGTAGAAAATGAAAAATGGCCTTCTATATTTTCTGGGCAGAACCGGCGGCACTCACTCAGCGGGGGTTTGGGCTTGTCGCCCACGTCCCTTTCGTTTTTAACGAAAACTGGAAATACCACAGAGAGAGCTCTAACTACCTGATCGAGCGGGCTACCTGCACATGGCCGGACGGTGGCGATCAGTTCGTAAAGCGCTTCCCTACAAAGCAAAGCCTGCAAAGCTATGCTGAATCTCTCACGAATTTTCTTGAGTGGGCTGATCTACGTGGAATTGACTGGCGCTTAGCAAATTACACAGAACACCTTTATGGAGGCTACCAAAAAGAGATGCTAAGTGGGCGTTGGTCGAAAGCTGGCGATCCGTTAGCACCAGCGACCATAAACCGCCGCGTAAATGAGGCCTGCTGCTTTCTATCTTGGGCAGCCGCCAGGGGACAGAGAAAAGAATTCCAAGTTCTTACAGAAACCATTTACAGATGTGATGATTTTGCAATAGGCAGCCACGGGCACCGCCCCAAAGAAATATCATCCAGGATCGGAAGAGTACGAAAAAACCCCAAACACCTACGATTGCCTACTGATAAGGAGATTGGGAGATGGCTACGCTTTGTTGAGATACAACGAGGACATACAAAAGAACTAATGTGTCGATTGATACTTGATACAGGCATTCGCCGCGAAGAGGCAGCCTGCTGGCGAGTAGACACTCTCCCTGAATGCGTTGAAAAATGGGAAGTGCTAGGTGATCAAGTCAAAGTAAGTATTAAGTTTGGTTGCAAGGGGCAAAGCTATGGTGATGAGTCAGGCGACAAGATAGGACCTGAACGCAGTATTTGGATGTCGTTATCGATGGCAAACCAACTTCACCAGTATCGACGTGGGCCTCGACTAAAATCCAATGCATTACGAGTCGCCGAAGCAAAAAACAAATCCGAACAACGTGCGCGCATCGCGCAACCCCCGCCCCATCTGTTTCTGAGCGAGCACAACGGACGGAGAATCACCGGCGATTCGCTTTATGAGGCGTGGACAGGAATAAGCTACATTCCGTTTTCTGGCTGGTCGCCCCATGCTGGTCGACATTGGTGGGCGTGCAAGGTGCTTTTACATGAGCACCAGAAGCGGAAGGCGCAATTAGGTCCGCTGAATATTACAAAGGTACCTTTGGATTGGATCAGCGGTAATGCGATCAGCGACATACAACTTCTGATCAGGCCCCAGTTAGGCCACATAGATAAAACCACAACAGAGCTTTACGTGCAGTGGGTCGTAAAGATACTAGAAACCGAGGGTGTTCAGTTCGCATATCAGGACTTCCTCGACGAAATTGAAGCCAAGGCCGCCTGCATAGATATGGAGGTTCTTCATGGCCGAGCCTAACCGAAAAATAAATAAAAACCACATAATTTCAAGTTCCTCCTCATCAGCAGGGAGCGAATCTCTTCCGAGCAACCCTATAGATCAAAACCCCCTTGTGTTCTGGACCCTTCATCCAACAGATCCTTATCTGGTTGACCTTACACAGTTAGCAACGGGCCGAACCGCTGCTGAGGTAACCTCAGGAAAACACTTGTGGAAAGGCGATTTTAGCGGGCGCCCCAATCTTATTTCTGAACTAACCCCAGCAATCAAATATTTGTTTTCATTAAATCGACAGGCCTCGTTACAGCTTTTACAAGAATATTTACGCACTTGGTGGCGAGTATTTGAAGAGGCGGAATCAGCAACTGAGAATAGCTTATACAAAATCTCCCCTGTCCACAGCGTTGCTGACTTACAACTAATTCATCACCACATCGCCGTAAACCTGGGCGTAACACACGCTTGCCAAACTACTTTCATCCGAATTGTTAATCTTGTACGCCGTGAAATGGGCATCCAACCTGTACATTGGCCAAGCATCGAAAAAAAACGAGGTCAATCTGATACTCCCGAGCCGTGGGAGATAGAACGGATCCGTCGCGAATTTAAAAAAGATTGGTTCGCAGCAACGAGTAGAATTAAAGCAGCAGAACCAATACAAGCAAACCTAATGAATTGGGAAAATACGCATTTCAAATCCAGGAAGAAACATGCCAATGAAGTCTACCGCGCTGTAATTGAATTATCAGGCCACCCACTCCCCTCTGTTGATCACATTCGCAAGTGGACGGGATGTAACCATCCAACTTGGATGCAGCCATTTTCGGACGTTATAGCGAGTCTATACCCCACAAGAGAGAAAGTACGCGAAGCATTCTTTCTGTGTCTAATATACAGCGGATGGAATGTGAGCACTCTATACAATTTAAACATTGAAGATCGTTTCGTCCAGGATCATCCGACAAATCCAGACTACCACGTTTTATATGGCCTAAAACACCGCGGTGACTCAGAACACCCCTGCATTGGTCGCAATAAACGATTCGACTCACCCGGAAGCATACTCAGATCGCTAGTCAAACTTACGGCACCATTGCGAAAACTAGTAAACAATGAACTCGCAGACGTAGAAAACCAACTAAAACAAACAGGACTAACGACCAGCACGCTAAACAACTTATTAAAGAGAAGAAAAATACTAACACAGAGAGCCCGATCCCCATGGATCTATCCCGACCCTCATGGATTCACGGTTAACCATATCACGGAATCAAATCTGAACTTTAGAACCTACTATAAAGGCAAAGGTACATTTTTAGCAGGCTTAATAAAGAAAATAAATCTTAGGCAGCCACCCGACAAACAAATAAGAAACAATATTACCCCTGGCGACCTTAGAGATAGTTACGTCGGATTTGCATATGAGTTTAGCAACTACAACATCTTAACAGCTCAGATTGCAGCTGGTCATAAATCTGCCAACACAACCAAAATATACTTAGACAATAGACGATGGAAGGCTCACTCCGCCAAAAAGATTCATGAGTTCCAGACTGTTCTATTCAACGAAATAGATGAACGCAAAGCAGTGGATGCAACAATACTCCGAGCAAACTTAGAATGGGGTACTACGACCACTGAAGAGCTAACGCGTCTATATACATATCGCAAAAATCGGACTCGAATAGGTGTTGGCTGTAAAGATCCAAAGAACCCGCCTTCATCGATTGCACCCAATCATAGGGGTGGTGCGTGTCGAGTTCAGAGATGCACATTATGTCCTCAAAATGCCATCTTGCTACCAGACAGCTATGACGGCATCGCCATGCGTGTTTCTGAGCTGGAACACCTCCGAGACAATACACCTGTGACAGTGTGGGTTAACTCATCATTCCCTGAAGAGCTTTCAAACGCTTTTGCAGCATTAGGGCTCTATGATCCTCAAAAAGTAGAAAAACAGCTCAAACATTGGCGCTCGGAAATTAAAAGCGGTCGCCATAAGCCCATCATTTGGGAAGGAGATTGACTGTGGTAAACAAGGCCAATGAGAAAACGCGAAACACGTGGGAATTTTTACGCGACGCTATCCAACTTAGTACGTCGCCAGAACACGTGAAGAACATGTCACCCGAAGAACTATCCGCATTACAAGGAAGGCTTGGGTATGGTTACAATTACGGGATTTGGTCAACGCCTCGTGAATGGATGCCCGCAGGGAGCAGAAAGCAATCACTTCTTGAAGTCGACTTTCGCGACAGGTTGAGCTCGTTGGGAGTTCCAGAGGCGCACATCGAAAATGCCGTTCTATATTGTACTCGATACGCAGTACTGATCGCCCTGCTTCCGACGGGATTAGGGTCACGACTCAGAAATATGCTTATGAAGCCGTCCAGTCTACTTGTACCAATTTATCGCGCACTCCCATGTCTACTCTCAATTTGCACCAAAAACCATAAAATCATTAATAAAGATTCATACCTCCAAAGCTTGACAGAAGAGGACCTGCAACAGCTCTCGCGCTCAAAACAACTTGAGATCTCGCGCGAGTTAACGCGAATAAATAAATTCTGCGATCTAAAACTTTGGAATGATCGCCCTGGCATTGACATTTTAAAAAAAGGAATGAGTTACATACCAGACGTAGCTGGTTCTGACGCGCGCCCAAAACAAGAGACAAAAACCGATAAGTACATGCCACTTCCGGACGAGTGGGTAGCACAGGCTGGTTGGCGAGCGATTTGGTTAGCGAAGGATCTAGGCCCCTCTCTCCTCAGATTAGGCGAACAAATAGCTAGAATAGTAAAAGACGTTCCTCACCATGGCTCTGGCGTTACTGAGGAAGCAATACGAAGGAAACGGAGGCTCCTAGCCCTAGAAAAAATGGCATCACACCGGTGGACGGACCGAAATGGAGCATGTTTCGTGACGCCTCCATTTCCATTGTCTCTCCGCGTAGGAGCGAACACACCTCCACTCTTGCCAGGAAAATGGCCGCCGACTCATGTCACACATATTCTAAAACTCCTTGAGCTTCTACAATACGCGCACCTTTTCATCGCGCTATTGGCTGTAGGAAGCAGAATTTCAGAGATGCTGTCTCTAGAGCCTGGCGCCGTTATACGCTCTTCGGAGGGCGTTCCATTTGCCAACGGCTTTACCTTCAAACTGACTCAAGTACATGAAGGCAAAGAACGCGACTGGCCATTGCCAGAGTTGGCTTTAGAGGCGATTGAACAGCAGGAAATTTTACGGGAAATATTAAAACAAATCGGCTTCTACGCAGAAGATTCAAGCGATGACTCCGACCTCTCGAATTCGCTTTGGCTAAGATATGGGCATATGGGCGAATTCAGCGCTACTGGCATAAACGATAACCTGCGCACTTTTGTGAAAAGTATTGGCCTTTCGTCAGACCCGGGAGGCCAAAATCTAAGTTCACATCGATTCAGAAAAACCCTTGCACGCCTTGTAGCTCTGGCTCTTGTGGGCGCCCCGAAAATTCTCATGGATCTTTTCGGTCACAAATCTATTGAAATGACCCTCTATTATATTCTGAGTGACCCAGTCATTGCCGCAGAAGCGAAACTGGTCTCTGAGGAAATGGTTATAATGCGTGCAACCACCGCTATTGAAAGCATAGATGAATATGGGGGAAAGGCGGCCGAACGAATTCAACAAATGGTAGAGCAAGAACGCTTCCGGCTCGGTACTGACTTAGGAGCAGAGAACATACGAGAACTGGCCGAGATTCTAACCATGAATGGCCAGGCTTGGGAGTTAGTTCGCCCAGGAGTAATTTGCACAAAACTGCCTGGCAGCATGAGTCCTTGCGCCAAGAAGGTGGGCCATCCGGAGGCGTCACGCTGCATGTCCAGTTGCAGTAATCGCCTAGAAGAAGCTTTTTTGCGCAGCGATGTGGACGGAGCGATTGCGGAGGCGATCCATTGCTATCAAACTGAAAAGGACGCCGATAACGAACTAATGCAAGACTTTTGGGCTGCGCAAATTTTAACAAACTTAGAAAGATTCACTGATATTCGAGAAAAATGGCAAGCGGACCCGACGGTTCTACATATTCTACGGTGCAGGGAGCATACTTCATGACTGCAGTATGCCCTTCCGGACTAATAGAACATGCAAAACAACGTTCACTTATGGTCATCAAAAAACTTAGAGCCGCTATAAATGAGATCGAAGTTGAGATCGAGGCCAACGAAGGGATCTATCCTTATAATGGGGGAAAGCTGAGCCAAGCTGAGTTGTGCCGCCGTGCGAGCATTAACCAAGTCACGCTTTCTACTGCCGCGCATCGAAATACAACCCGACCAATGGTCGAAGAATGGCTTACGCGTATCCGCAGCGCCACTATAACTGGCAGCAAGAGTGTACGCAGGGCTGTCACCGATCGCGCAGCAGAATGGAAGGCCCATCACCAAGCTATAGCTGAGAACTATCGCATTGCAGAGTTAGAAATGTTAGACATGCGAAAAAAGATCAGACAGCTTGAGAATGAAAATGCTGCTCTTAAAGAGCTCCTCACAAAATCTGGCAATTCAAAACTGCTTATACCTAACTTTAACAAATAGAGCTATCGCCAGGCGATAACCTGTAATAACAAAAATGTAACCATCATTTTCGTATATTGGTTAAGGCAGCAGAAAAAATTTTAATTACCCGAATCGTGATTTAGCCCAGCCTCGCCCGTTGTGAGCCTGGAACCGATTCCGCCAATAAGTATGTACTGCTCACGCAAGCACCGAAGTGTCACCCGAATAGGTCTAATCCTCTGATTTTAACCATGCCAACCATTTCTTTGATTTCATCTTGAGCTAGCTGGCTCAACCTCGTACAGGTAGCCCAGCAACATCGTCTGAGCGGAGGGGAGCAGAGTCGGAATTTCCCCGCTTGCGAGCGCTCTCGCGCAGATCCATGGATCCGCCTTGTAAACCTATTTTTTACGCTGTAAACCACTGTAGTTAACAAGTCAAAAAAATGGTTTACACAGATCGATAAACCTCTGCATTGCAGGGCCTGAAATCAATAAAGCTGTCATAGCCGCTTCCCCTTGTTGGGAAGCGAGACATCCCTCCAGATCCGCTATTTCTTTGCCTGCGGTAATGTCAACCAACGGATCACTCACACCGGCGTGCGTTCTAAGGAAATTGCATGGGTAAGTATACTGTTCGAGTCGGCTTCGCTTACACTGCTGATTCAATGGTATCGCACGTTTTCGAGAAAAATTTCCTGCGGCCAAACTGCGTTTCTCGCACTACTCTGAGTGGCAGGAGTTAATCCTCATACCGGTGATCGAAGCGGAAAGGATATGGCAACCCCCCCCCAGACTAGGCGCTCAAAAAAACGTGGCCGACCTCGGCTAGAGATGCTGTACGCTCGATACGAGATACATATTGCGAGCTGGGATTTCAGCTGGTCGTTCTACCTATCTGACCATAGGGACCGATGGCAAGGGAAGAGCCACTTCAAGGAAATGGCAACCTTAACCTTGAAGGGGCATGTTATTGAGCCAAAGGGTTTCAAATATCCAGAAGCGCTTCTTCGTCTAGTCGCCGATCCGTGGCTTGATACCTTGGTAGAGCAACCGGCGGCTATCGGCTCGATTCACATCAGTGACAAACAGTTTACGGGATATGTGTGTATTCCCAGCAATCAGATGCCCATGCTGGTGAGCGCGGCGAATCGATTGTTGTATATCGAACTCAATGGAGCTCCGTTGAGGTATCGCAAGGCGTTAATCAAAGAGCTCCATTTGAGTACATCCCCAGAATAATTCGATCACACACCAATCATATCCACCTTATCGCGGCCTATGTTTTCACTACGCAGGTGTTGGAGCTGTGATCTCGTGTCAAGCAGTGGTTCGCCATGGCTACCGCATTTTTTGTCACCCTATGAAGGATCATTAGCCACAACTGTCAGCACGCCTATGGGCACGCTCCCTAAGAGATCACAGGGATCCACATGTCTAATTTACCTAGAGGAATCTCTACTCAGCCCGTTCAGTTTTGTGACATTGAGTAGGAGAGGTCGATTCACTGATATGAAAACGGGGGCCTATCAGACCACTTCCAGTCATTCATTTTCGTAATGCGTGACCGTCAGACTGCTAGCTGCGCTAATCGCGAGCTCGCATCGGCATAGAGCGCAGAAGCCTGATTTCCATCTCGAATCGTTGCTCACTCAGCAAGCCCCGCAATCAGCTTTCCACCATCAAGGTCAATTTTCACTTTCTCAAAAATTTCGTCGAGGGTGGCGTCATCCTTCAAGGCATAACAAGCCACTAACAGAGTGACCGGGTGTACCTTCAAGACGGAAGCGATATCTTCCAGTTTCTCAAGGGTTGGGCTGTAAATCCCTCGTTCCAAGGTGCTGATGTAGGTGCGGCTACTCACAATCGAAAAATCCTCCTGTGTGCAGCCCCGTATGACTCTTATCCGGTTCAAAACTCTGCCGAAAGCCTTTTTAAGTTCCATTCGCGTAACTCGCAAAGGGAACGATAGAGCCTTTTCGAACAGTATATGACTACAATGTATACTGTTCACTGACGAGGAGCTGATCGTGTTCACCACACATCGAATGGCGGAGCGGCATTTGGACCCGCTACTGGAGCAAGATCGGCAGAGCTGGCATTTCGTCGAACAAGACGCTCATTTCCCCTGGTTGTACGTCTCCCTTGCTCGCCGCCTCAATGAAGAATCGATCATTGACATGGTGATGGTTGCTGAGATTCCGACGTTTGAGCTTTTCCTCGACCAAACCAATGAAAATTTTTGGATCGAGGGTGTCCAGCTGGTGAGTCCAGGATGGATGAATGGTACAAAGGGATGGCTAATGGAACCTCTCGTATCGATAAATGAAAAGTGCACCGGAAAGCATCGGACGTATATATATACGGTGCAAGAAGGAAAACAGTATTCATACCCTCCGACCACTGCTCCCGATGCAACCGCTGCAAGCCGTATCGTTTTTTCAGCGAACGCTTCACAGCGCTGACTGTGATGCTGCGTATTTTGTTGCGCCTATTGGGTAATCGCACAGATTTGCCAAATGTTTGCATTCGACCAGACCAGCCAATTAAATGGATGTTGGTCAACTGGCTTCTTGACCACGGCCGACTTAGCCCCCCCTCGACGGGCCTTCGCCCAGGTCAGCCGTACACCAGAAAACCGACGCTACATCAGCGGCAGGAGAAGTTCATCAGCGGATTCGGCTTGTCCGGTAGCTGAGATAGCCCACTCCCACCACAGGGATCAATAGCACGACTTTCAGCACCAGCGATGCCCGCAAAAACGGCTGCATGATCGCATTCCCCTCCGGGCAAAACGACGCTTGCGAACGTCTCTGTACCTCAATTGTCGTGCAAGTGAAGCACTAAATATCCCCAGAACTCTCGAAGTGAATAATTACCGAGGGAGCATCCAAAAGGCCTACCAGTCTCACTCCATTTGTCGGGCGCACGTTGGTGCAGTTGGTAGGGTCGAAAATCAGCCGTACCTCATCTTTTTGCCCTGTCTCAAGACCCGACACCAGTGCGAGTATAAAATCGCTGCCACGTTGCTTTGCGCGTTCGAATTCGTTGTTGGAAAGCTCTATTTGAGATTGGGCGCTGCGAGCTGTTGCCTTCATCTCCACAAAACGCTTCCAGTCAAATACCCCGTCGGCCCCGACACCATGATTTTTGCGGAAATCCACCAGGCGCTTATCGGCTGAAGTCTCCAGCGCCTGTACGAGAATCTCCCAACCTCGCTGTTCAAGATCGGCATTCGTATATGCAACAGGGGCAATGGGAGTCGAATTCTCATTCTTGTTTGGCTGCGGAGGATTTGACTTAAGACCCTTGGTACCGCCCGCTGCGGTCGGGGGTTTTACACGTAAAGCCCCCTGTTGCACCGTTGCTCCAATGACCGAGCCTACCGACGCTTTTAGCGTTCTTGGATTAATTACACCATCCCGACTCTTAGGTGGAGTTACATTGATTTTGCTTTTCGGCCGCGCGTTGATCGCCGCAGCAGCCTCCTGCATTGCGTCCGAACGCATTTCATCACTAGCCAGCCGAATCGCCTCTGCCGCTGTGTCGCGGCTTTTCTGCCAGGCCAGCGCCCATTCGCCGCCGATTCGCCGCTGCTCGCCTGCGGGGAACAATGAGGCGATGATCCGACCACCATAGTCACGACTGCCAAGGTCATCGTCACGAAAATAGAACGCATGCGGATTTTCATAGCCAAGCGCTTTTAGCGACACGAACACTCCACCAACTGGTAGCTCAGGTGATGATGCTTTCACAGTAATTGCATGCTGATAAACAAAGAGCGGAACTTTCTTGAGATCATCCCAGCCGATGGCTAGCCTTTCTCGCAACTCGGGTACGCTGCGCGCAAGCTCGACGGAGAGATGATCTACAGCATGTCCAAAACGTAATCGCAGCTGCTCACCGCGCTCGATCGCTTCATCGCCTTTTTGATCAACTTGGAGTTCGGGCTTAAGCGCCTGAACGCCCATAGCTGCAACCAACCGAGGAAAGTCACGCACATCGCAAGGCGGTATCCAGCAATAAAGGGAGGGAACGGCTTTAACCAATTGCTCACGTAACTCAGGGCTCTCAACATAGAACAGTGGTCGCGCGACTACCCATCCATTTTCACAGAAAAGTGGCAGAGCTCTCAGCTTATCTCTATGCCTACGCTCCACGGTTCCCAACATCCGTTCCATGTAACGATAAACATCCATCAGCGCCGCTTCAACGTCGGCTCCATAGGGTTCTTGCGCCAACCCTCTACAAAATTGTATGCAGTCATCAAGTTCCGGCTCAGCGACATCGAGCGCAAGCCATAGATTGGTGCAGGCAGTACCTCCCGGAACAAATGCTCGCCGGTCATGGAATATATCCATTCCTCTCATCAGCTCATCCGGTCGATGCCACCCACGCGGGGCGACATAGATTAATCCCTCTCGGGCAAGAAACCTTTGCCGAAGTTGTTGAACCGTTAACTCTCCGACTCGCGAGTTAAAAGTCACTGAGGTGGGACAGCGTTTGGCAATAGCCCTGTAAATTTGCAACGTCTGTGCGCTGTTTAGAGACTCCCCGCCGTCACGTAGCTCTTCGAGCTTTGCTAGTAGGTCTCCGACTCTTACATCGGTGATCAAACCCAAAGCGGTCGACAGGTCGGGATGAATATCACTTCCCACCACATCATAGGCGAAGGTCTGATAGGTGGTCTGAGTCTCGGGGGCCCGAAGCACAGCAAAGCGAGGCGCGACCATCTCGCTCCGACCTACAGCAATCCAGTTGGTGTCACGCAGCTCGTTTAGCCATGCTGCAGTTACCTCACCGCGCTGGTGCAGATACTTTACTGCTTGGTGCACAGCGGGAACCGCTAACCGATTCGAGTAAAATCGATCCCAGTTCCGCGATAATGTCCGTAGCAAGGCAGGGCTACGCGGCTTCGCATCACGCTTGCTGACGGTTAACAGACTTTTCAATACAAGAGTCAGGTCTGGCGACAGATAATCAAACCTAACCAGTTCCGCTCCCTTTTGACGGAGTTCCGCTAAGCGACTCGGACTCCCCCCATAGCGTAGCTCCTCCAGCTTTACAACCCGCGGGGAAGTCTCTGCGCCGAGCAGAGTCAGGAACTTACGAGGCCCTCGCGATACGGACCCATCGTCTCGTTTACGTTTAGCCCACCTGCCTGCTTCTGTCTTAAGAACAGCTTCATACCTGGCGGCGATCCATTGGATTTTTGAGGTCGAACCAGCAGCATCAGGCCAGGTTGAATTCTCTCCATCGATAGTTTTGCAAAGGTAGCTCTCCGAAAGAGCGACCTTTTGCCGCGACAATTTTCCAGCACTAAAAACATGACCATCAAGGCGTAAGACGGTACCAACCTTTAATCCAAGCGGCCCGGCTATGAGATCCGGAATCTCATCAAACCTAGTTCGCAGCTCACGTAAATCTTCGTCAGCGATATCAATTTGTTCACCATCAAACTTCTCTGCAAACGCAGCCAATTCAATTGCGGCATCAAGACGGCTGACAAAAGCTGCACAGGAGTTCAACCAAGTTAATACGGACGCCCCAGATTCGGTTGTAGCGTACATAGAATGCAATCGCTCCAACAGCCCCCAACGCGAGTTGAATGCAGACGGTGCGATATCAAGTGCAAGGGGCCTCGCCGTTTCGCCAATCGCCTTACACGATATAGGTTGGCAAAGGTGGGATAGCAAAAACGGCCTACCAAACAGCTCGGAATCTGGATGGTGTTCAACAAGCCGCGAGCCAGCTTCAACCCACCAACCAACAGGCTTTTGCTCAAAAACACCGCGGCTTATGGCTTCCAACAAATCTCCAGTGCCGAGTACGCTCGATACATCCAGCGTCTCCATCACTTTCCGCCAGCGCCCATTCTCATCCCGAATGTCGCAGTGAAGAGCGTACCGATTTTCTAGCATTCGCTCGGCATCCGCCTCACGAAGAAATCCAGTCAGTACGTCTTGTTCAAAAACCAGATCCGCAAGTGAGGATGCTCCTCCTGGTAAACGAATTATCGCGTGTTGTCCGAGCCATGCTCTCGATGCTTCAAGAGCCGATGAAAAATGCTTGCACAACCAAGCGTCTCGCACCTCGCCCACACTCTCATCTGCAAGCGGGATAAACCCCCACGCAGCTTTAGGATCGGACTCCAGCAATCCGGCTGCGATGTTAGTGACAACCTCTGCGACACGCTCAACTAACCAACTATTCCAGGCATTCTCAATGATCGCCTCCCGCGAGGTGCTAGGATCAAACTGTGCGTCCAATGAAAACGGGAGAGAGATAGGGACTTGGGTGCGAAAGCCAATGAACACACCGGTGATATCAGGGACATCAGCAAATGCGATGGAAACGTCGGTTTCTTCGCTTCGAGCTTTATGTGCTGGATGTAGGTAATGTGGGACATGAACGGTTGCCCGCCATATTGTCCAGTTATTTTCAGGTCCACTCACACGTCGGCATCGCAGCCTGCGAATCTTAGAATGATGCAAGGGGTACTCGGCGTCTGCCCACTGTGAAAATGTCAACGCTCGCTCACATCGTACGCGCCCGTCCAGTTCACACCAACTGAGCCTACTCACCGACGCAAGAAAAAGTAACCCGTCATCACGCCATGACTCGAACCACTCGGCGAGTGCAGACTCCTGGAAACCATCATTCAAGTCTGCCACAAGCATGGTATGCCGCATTGGTTCGTAAAAGCCGGGAATAGCGGCTTCTGCTTTTACTCTGCCAAATTTCAGTTGATCGCTTGAAAAATGATATGGGGAGGAATGAACGGAGACCGCGTTGGCGATGCGTTTGAGAGTCTTCATCCCAATACCAAAGCGTCCACGCTGGTCGGTACGCTCAGTCTTGGATGTTAAGTAGGGAAGTGCCATCCCCAATACGTTAAGGCATGTAACTGGCTCCCCATCATGGACAATGAGCAGCTGCTGGCCAGACAATCCGTTTCTCAGTGCAAATCGTACTTGCGTGGCTCGTACATCGTCTGCGTTTTGGATAACCTCAATGATGCCCTGAAACTGGGCAACAGCCAGATCCTCAGCACCAGCCGCTGCGCGATTGATCATCCTTTTTATGAGGCCGGTGGAGTTTCGCAATGCTTCAGCCGACGCGTCGATCATCGCTTCCGCGAAAGCCGAACTCCTGGGATCAACAAGTGCCACCATCGCAGGATCATCATCCCAAATGAGGCGGGCTGCCTCCCTCCCCCTTGCACTGTCAGGATTTTCCACGATGTGATCGGCTGAATAGGTAAGGGTCATATCACAAGAGCCAACGATAAATTGATAGCCAAAGGCTACCCCAGCTTGACCACCCGGTCTCCAATTTCTCACCTGCATATGACTGGATGTTAAATTCCACCACGACATAGCAAGCTCTTAATTCACGAAGATGGCGCTTTAACACTATAGAGGCTTTACCCCCACTCTCGCGCTAGATAAAGTGGTAGCTTAGCCTTAAGAAAAACATGGTGATTTCAGGGAAGAAGGGGCTTTAGCGTGCTGGTGCGAGTACTCGTCCTTCACACTTTTCCTGGTGATACCTAACTGACCAAGCAAAGATTTGCCGAGCCTCTACGACTGACAGTGACTTTGAATGATCCCACACGACTTTTTGTGCCTCGCTAATGGCGATCGTAGGCGAGACTTCCACGTCCCGTTTACGTTCAAAATGGACGCGCTTCTTCAAAAAAATTCTGGATGTGGATCAGGTCTGGGTTGAGACAGGTTGTTAAAATTTAAGATTAAATTCGTTTTTTTGAAGAGATTTTGTTTGCATGAAGCTAAGACTGCTTCCAGACGCCCAGATCTGCAGCATTGGGACGGCAATCGGTGCCTTGATGGTCATAAAAGATTGAGGGAGTAACAAATTGACAGAGTTATTGAAAACGCCGTCCGAGTCCACGTCACCACCATCAAGCGCCTGGATACGCTTCTTGCGATCCTATGGGCCGACCCCAAACAACACAAATCTTTTTGACGAGTACGTCACTGGAGCACTCGGGCGGGCCAAAGTTCAACCAATCACTTTGTCGAGTCCGATGCTAGAGAAAATCAAAGAGCGAGTGACGTCAGGTGCCGCCGGTTCGATTCTGATAGCGGGGACAGCAGGTGATGGTAAAACCTATCACTGCCGCAGTTTGTGGTCATTTTTGGGAGGCAGCTCGAAAGTATGGTCAGAGCCTTCAACAGTCAAAAATTTAGAGCTACCCGAAGGTCGCCACGCGATTTTCGTAAAAGATTTAAGCGAGCTTGATGATCAACAGAGCGACGAAATCCTGGAGATTCTCGAACATTCTGTCTTGGGAACTGAAAATTCCACATTCGTGGTGATCGCCTCTAACCATGGACAGATCCTTGAGAGACTCAGGGACATGGGGAGCAGACAAAGTCGGGAGCACCCGCTCAGAAAACCTATTCAAGATGTCTTTTTACTTGCTGGGGAGCCTCCTGAAAAGCTCGCAATATTTGACTTGAGTAGAACAGCTCACCGCAACTCTCTGGAGGATGTCTTAAGTGTTGTGGCGGGGCATCCAGAATGGGAAAAATGCACAAGTTGCCCACTTCAAGCGGAGGGACGTACTTGCTTGATTCTCGAGAATCGCTCCCGCCTGCTTACAGCATCTGATAACGGACGCTTCGCCAAGCGGCTGGGAGACCTGGTGGAGATAGCAAGCCTAAACGGTTGGCATTTGCCGATCCGAGATCTACTTGCTCTGGTTTCAAACATTATACTGGGGCACAAAGAAGGCAAAGAAGGACTGATGACTTGTGCCGATATTGCCCGGATGCAACTCAATCAGCTCCTAGAGCAAAGTAGCCTTTATGGAAATGTCTTTGGTTCGAATCTGCCAAGGCGAAGAGCTATGGATCGACCAGTCTTCAAAGCTCTATCTTCATTCGGTATCGGTTATGAGACCACCAACGGCGTGGATGGTCTTTTAGTCTATGGCAGCGATGATACAAATCTTAAAGCAGCGTTCTCAAGATTAATCGGCAACGATCAAATTTATGGCGCGACACCAACCTTTTTGGCTGCTCAGCATACGTACCTCGAAGGTGATGAGGATGCGCGTTTGGAAAGCGGAGCATCTAATTTTTTAGAGCGTTTGGAGGCTCAACGCCGCCGACTCTACTTCACGCTACCTGATGACGAAGCCGACTATAATTATTGGAACATGACGGCTTTCCAGTTCGCTGGCGATTACTTGGCGATGAACAAAGCGCTCTGCGAGAAAATACCCGTTAATGAAGCGATACGTTCACGCTTAGTGGTGGGATTAAATCGGGTAATGACCGGACTGCTAGTCGAAAACAATGATGTGATTTTCGTCGCAAGCTCTGGTGGTTTTACCCAATCCAGAGTGAGTGTTCTATGCGATACCAAGGCCTCCGCACGACGAAAAGGGGGAGTTGGTATGGCAATAAAACTCGACGCTAAGACAGGGCAGCCGTTGGTAGATATCTCCTTAGCAAAAGACGTTGGTAATTCGGTAAAGCTCTACCTTACACCGATCCGCTTTGAATTCCTTTGCCGAGTAGCGGAAGGCGCTCTACCTGGAAGCTTCTCCAATGAGTGTCTAGAGGACATGCTGGCTTTTAAGGCCAAGCTTCTTAGAAAGGCTGAAATCATCAGAGGACAAATCGATAGCGACGACGAGGACGAGCCAGGCTCTGGAGATGGCGCTCTAACGCTTAACTTTATCGAAATTGAACAAAACGGTCATGGGTTCTCCCGGCCAGTTACGGTGAGGATCGGTGCATGAGACCCAAAATTGATAAAGTTGATTTTGCTGTCGACGAACATATATGGGGACATCGTCTCTATGATGAGCAATTACCTCATTTGACTGTCCTGGAGTTTCTTGGCGTCCTGGGTTCAAACATAAAAAATCCTTTGATCGCGTCCCCGGCTGATAAAGTGCAGTACCGCCCGCAACGTCAAATTAGATTGAGAGGTCTTCTTTTCAATAACCCTTACGTCGAATCTGTACGAGAAAAATCAATCCCCGACGAAGAAAAATGGCGAATTTGGAAAGAACACTTCGCGAACGACGCAACGTCACTAGGTGACCAGGACATGGACTACCTACGTCAGGTGTTCATCACCTTTGATGATTTTGCAAAAGCGATAGAGCTTCTTCGATCATCTTCCTTTGAGGCCAGAAGTAACAAGCGCTGGAGCTCAAAATTTGTATTTCCTTTCGGACCTGATGCGCTTTATGAAGATTTGCGCGTGGACTCAAAAGGTGCAAGCAATGATCGACGCTTCTTTGCTCGTACCGGCGAGTTGCTTTACTTGATGCTTTGTCGTGCTGAAAGGGGACCGGAGCTAGGACTAAAGCTAGCTGAGCGTCTATTTGACAGTACCGTTCCAATGAATCGACTAGTGAGAGCATTGCAGGGCGAACCACAACATGCTCCAGATGCTCGTGAGGTGGGATATTTACCACATGCTACTCACCCACGATTCGATCGGCTATGCGATGACTGGCTTTCCATCTTGTCGCGTGACATGCCCGTTTACGATGCTTTGGAACATCTGATTACGAGCGCAGGCCTCAATTTACTTTTGTATTTTCTTGAGTGTGCAAAAACCCAAGCTGGGGACGCGGATCCCGTGGAGTTTATATGCGAAATAGTATCTAAAGAACGAACAAAAGTACGCGCACTGTCAGGGGACTCATATCAAGCGAACCAGGCTGTGTCCATCCGAGCAGTGCGGGCTTTTATTGAAAGCATAAGACTCACAGAGGAATGGAGCATTGCTTTAAAATCCGACTACCCCGATGCCGAGTGTGCAAAGCTTATGCGTGAAGCCTTTCAATGGCCCTCGACCGATGGCGGCGATGACGACGCGGTCAACCAAACGAGTGACTCGCTTGTGAGCACGCTTGTGTCGAAAGCTGAATCCAGGCACGAGCAACACCTGGGTAAGATCCATTCTGCTTGGTCTCGCGCAATAGGCCTTAGTTCTCGGAGACTCGCCCGGCGAACCCGATACGCTCCTAGTGATCGGCTATTGAAAACGCTTGTGGTAACAATAGTTGATGAGCGAATGCAATTCGATGAGTTTTTGGATGCAGCTCATCGACGATATGGTTTGGTAGTTGGAGATATCGCAGGTGCGCGCCTTGTCCGAGGCAAACAGGTTGACCAAGAGGCTCTGAGTGAAAACAGAGTAAACCTCGAAACACGCTTGGTCGGACTCGGCTTAGTTCGACGTCTCTCCGACTCCTGCTCCTTCGTGGAGAATCCATTTGCTTCAGGGAAGGAACAATAATGTTGACGGATCGAATTATTGGTCGTGTTGGGGCTGACATCCTTTCTCGCAGACTTGATGACTCAAGACAACTCGATGGAAAACTTGCGGATACAGCAGCTCTTTTTCGCCTAGATAAACTCTCTGCCGCGCAGATAGCTGCAATTGTTCGGGAAATTATTGCCAATCCCATCTTATCTGAGAAAGTCGACCTAAAAATCCCCTCCGCATTGGTTGAAGGGGAAGGACTGCCAGCGTCAACAATGACTTCTCTCAATGCGGGAGCGGTACGAAATGCAGGCACGACTAAAGAGGCACTACTTACAGCCAACGGTAATGAGCACAATCTGGCAGATACACTGGGCCACGTAACGGCACTAGGAGCAAAGGAACTCCGTTCCGATGAGGGGGCTTGGGTTGATGGAACCTGTCATGTCTCAGGGATTGCACCAACACCAGAAGATCGTCTTGTATTTAAAGCGGCACTCAAGGGCTTGATTGCAGCCTCTGATTTATCACTCATTCAATTAGGTGATTTTTGTTCCAAGGTCAGCGAAGCGCTTTTAGTTCGCGGCCACCCAGTGCGTGACGCCATAGGCTGGGCTCTTCCAATGGTTGAGCTCCCCAGGGATACGTCTTTTTTCTCAAATGCTAAAACTTATAGTTCTTCATACTTGCCATGGCGCAAGGCATTTGAAAAACTAATATCGAATCGGGCCCCATTTCTGTCAAGACTCCGAGCCAATGGCCAGCCATTAGATATTGAAGAAATGCGGACGCGTCTTGAAGAACATAGCGAAGAATTCACCGATACCGTTCGACCAACGCTGGAAGCTTTTATTAACGCTCCTGTAGGGGACGAAGCTTCTGCCCGCGAAGTCGCCTTGCTCGAATGGGAAATGGACGGTGTACACTATATTTTTGATAAACCTAAGCAGAAACAGACGGGTTTATCTGATTCTACGACTCATTTCTTCGACCACGAATGCAAGGATCCAGATGTTCTTCTAGAAACGTGGCGTAAGCACCTGGAGGAACTTAAAGCGCGAGAACGTCGAGCCGATTTCCCGGAGGAAGATGATGAGACATTCTTCGCCTTACATCGTCGTTACTTAGAGGAAGATCCAAAGCTGCATTCAAGATGGGAAAAAGCCATTTTTGGTAAACCAATCGAATGTCATGATTTCTTGGATGGATTTGTCAGCGTTACACATAGCCTTGTAGTTAAAGCTGGAGAGGTCGAGGGAGAGCGCTTCCTACGATTCACGGTTAACAAAGGGCGCACGGAGTGGCTGAAACGTTTTAACCATGACGTAGGCTCGTATTTTTCCGCCATGTATCGTGGCCTAAAAGAGCTAATGGGCTCGAAGGTCGATTGGCGTGTGGAAAAAATGGGTAATGCAAACCTTCCCGACCCCCTATTCCAATATCCGGACTACTTCGCCCGCGAACAAGAAATCCGCAAGGGTAAAATTAAGATTAAACCCAATACCTCTCTTGCAAAAGCAGCCATTCAAATTAAGTTCGAGGTCGCGCTGATTCAGAGGACCGGAGACAAAGAAGTAATTTTAGATAAAACCCAATTACTTTGGACCTATCGCCCTGAGTCTATTGGGCTAGCCCTTGTCGAGGACATGAGCCGCCTCAAAGAAAAGGGAGCTGTTGGTTGTACCGAAGTGCCACGTCGCATAGTGAGCAAAAAAGGTGGCGTCCAGAGCGTATCTCTGCTGGATACAGGTAGCTTGGAGGCGACTTATTCGCGTGACGCCGGGTCGCTAGTACCGCCGTTAAACCGACTACCAAGCATGCGTGCAGATATAAAAAAACGCATTAATGATTTGGCGACCGAAGGACGGTTGTCGAAAGAACAACGAGACGAACTGCGGACTGCATGGGATCTATTCGAAGCCGACTACAACGAGGCAATGGAGGACTTCATCAGCACAGGTCTTCACGGTGAGGCCGTTTTGCGACAGGCAGAGTCATTTGGAGCATTATTACGCTCAATGGCTATTCATGCCAGGGGGGATGTGTGCCGCTTGAGACTCGTTGCTGAAGTGCTGTCCATTGGTACGGTCCGCGTTTCAGGCGACCAATCATCACTGATCATTCCTCCGTGGCATCCAGAGCGAATGAAGGCGCTAGCAGTCAAAACGCGTCGCGTCGCAGGCCTCGTTACGCACATTTTAAGTAACGACAATGTTTTATTTGGCGACCGCGGTATATTTTTCCGCGAGTTCTCAGAAGAGTTAGCCCACCCGTTTTATCCTGAAGTTGCAGTTATGCAGCGGGGAGGCACTCCGATTCTTGTGTCGGAAAGCAACACTGTCAATGGTTACAGCCTTTTCGAAGAGCCAGTTCGAGGAAATGATGATACTTTGACAGACGTTGATCCATCCGAAGCCGCTAAACAAGTACGTGAATTGTTAGAACGATATGTAGGACTTCAGCCCCATGAAGCAAGTAATTTAGGCGTACTCCTATACAATGCCGATGCAGCCGAACTCCCGCTTTCTGTGGTCAGAGAACTCGGAAGCATGCAGGGTGAAACTGGCTTCCAATGCAATGTATCGGTACGTCACAGAGACCCAAACAAACTACGCCGCGTTTATGCTGAACTTGTTACAAAATCAGGTGATGATCCAGATTTGCCGGTGGTAAGTGATACGTCAGAGAATTTCATATCGAAACTCCGAATCGCTGTGACACCTAGCTCAGCTACTCCGCTAAGAACAAACGATGGCTTTAGAGCTTTCGATGTAGCATTTCTTCATGATGTCGTGTCCAGAACGGCCAGTGTGGAATGGCTACCAGTCGATTGGACTAATGAAAGGCCGACACTAGAGCACGCGCCATCGCGCTGGTCCTATCGCAGCGTCTCAGGTGAGAATGAGTTGAAATCGACTACTTTCCTGACATGTCCGCGGCAAACGACATCTGGATGGGCATACGTAGGTGCTGTTGCTTCCGTAGCGCGTCAGACCGATGCGCCAGCAGAAACATATCACTTACCGGTACGGCGCATATCACTACAAAGCGAGGCGCTTAAGGCAACCATGGACGATGCCCACGCTCTAGCAGAGTGGGTAGCAACTTATGACGAATTACTTGATAAGCGGCAGCTACAAGCAAATGGAGTAACGATCGTGCGTTATAGGCGCGCCTCTACCAATGGTAGAAACATGATCGTCAGCTCGACCTCGGAATTAAGGCTCCTAGGGGTATTGGCAAAACGCAGACTGAATGAGTTGGGCCTACCATTGACTCCTGATGAGCTTGAAGAGGTCGCAACTCGAGTTAGGAAAGACGCACTATCTATATCGGGAGACATCGTGTTGCGCGCGGCGAAACGCGGTATTTCCGCGGGAGAAATGCTGGGTTTGGTGTTGAGCCGTTACATTGTTGCAGACGAGCTCAATAGGATAAGTGGCTCGGGTTCTCGACCCGCTTTCAGCGTCTTCTTCCTTTTGGATGATTATGCTAGCTGGCTGGCTCAGAAAGAGAATCGAATTGCGGACATCTTAAGCCTTTGTGTTGAGGAACGAGAAGACGGTCCGTACTTGCACGTAGCAGTGATCGAGTCTAAATACGTGTCAGCTAGCGGAGCAGCAGATGCAAAACGATCTTCAAAAGCACAACTCATGGCGACCCTATCGACATTCAGGGCTGCACTTTTTGGCGACCCTGGGCGCCTTGACCGAGATGTCTGGCTTTCCCGTCTGGCGGACTTGCTACTTGATGCAGACGTACCTCCCGGGTGTTCGGGACTACTTGAGCGCGCACGCGCAAAAGTCCGTGATGGTGAGGCTCGCATTTCGTTACGGGGTTACTCGCATGTTTACATTCATTCCACCGATACGGACACCGGGGCTAGCGCTTCAGAACAGGTATTGCTAGATGACTCCGATGGTATCCAGGCATGGCAGGAGGTGTTTGATCGCCCACAGCTAAGAGCTCTCGCGGAAAGTTATGCCCGAAAAAGCGACCCTTTGCCGATCCGTTCAAAGCTTGGAACCGAAGAGCCTTGGTTGTCTGTTACGCCACGCGCCCCAGCAGCTCGTGTTGCCTGGACCGCAATGATGGAACTTCTCGCGTCGGGCGGGGAAACAGGGCTGCATCTTAATTCCGAACCAGCTCATGTCGAGCCGCACACCATCGACATACTTGATAAAAAGCCTGAGAACATCTCAGAGAGTTCTGTAAAGCACGAACCTACAGACATAGGCTCTGTCGTTAACGTTCAACAGCATGTAGCACAAACCGGAGGGCTGCTAGCCGACTTAATCGAATCGAAGTCAGCCGTACAGGCGGGCGAAGCAGACGAACGAGAAGCGTGGGCCAACGAGACAACTAAAAAGCTCAAAACCGCACTCAATGGATATGGGCTGCAAGCGATGGTTTTAGGCACACGCCTGACCCCCAATGGCTGTTTAGTGAGATTTGCTGGATCCGATAGGCTTCGCGTTGAAGATATCGAAAACAAGCGTACTCAGCTTCTGACGACTCATGCGATCAATCTTGTTACCGTTCAGCCAAAGCCTGGCGAGATCGTCGTAACTATCGCAGGCAGTAAGCGGCAATCGGTTTCTCTTTGGGATTTATGGAAACGTCGTAGCCTAAATCGAAACGCTGCGGGCATTAACACCTCATTCATATTGGGACTACAGGAAATTAACGGTTCGCTTCTTTATCTGAATTTAGGCGGAGAGTTTGGTGGATTATCCTCCCATGAGCCACACTCCTTGGTTGCTGGTGCGACAAGCAGCGGAAAGTCGGTACTTATTCAAGCAATTCTCTTGGATATCGCTGCAACCAATTCCAAAAATCTCGCCCAGATTGTATTGATTGACCCAAAAATGGGCGTCGACTACTCAGCATTAGAAGATCTTCCTCACATGCGTGAGAAAATCGTGACGACCCGCGAGAGAGCGACTGAAGTCCTTTCAGGGCTGGTTGATGAGATGGAGGATCGTTATCGGCTATTTGCGACCGCTCGGGCTCGAGACTTAGCAACTTACAATGCCAAGTCGCCCCTAGATCAGCGACTCCCTATGGTATTCCTAGTACATGATGAGTTTGCTGATTGGATGCTTGAAGACGGTTACAAAGCGGCTGTTGGTGCAGCAGTTCAACGACTAGGCGTCAAAGCGCGAGCCGCTGGCATTCACCTAATTTTCGCTGCTCAGCGGCCTGATAAAGACGTAATGCCAATGCAGCTGAGAGAAAACCTTGGCAATCGCCTTATTTTAAAAGTCGCCAGCGAGGCCACGTCCAAAATTGCACTCGATCGGCCTGGCGCGGAGCTGCTTCTGGGGAGAGGACATATGGCAGCAAAACTGAATGGAGAGCAGGGACTAGTTTTTGCACAAGCTCCCTTTCTATCGGATGAGGATATTACGCTTGCGGTGTCAGCGATCATTAACGACCAAGAAACCTCTGGCAAGGGTGTAGAATGAAAGTAGATGATGCAATCGAAACATTGACTCGTTTTTTCAATGATCTAATCGGTAGCTTGGTCCCGGGAGCAGCCTTAATTGCCGGATTAGCTTTCATGCATCTAGAGGGAAGCAACCTCTCTGCCGCCGTGAAACTATTGGAGAGTACGCCTCTAGCCCTAACCGTCGTGGGTTTGATGTACGCAATAGGACATCTTCTATTAGCCCTTTTCGACTTTACAGTTCAGCCGGTGTTACAGTTTTTTAAGCTGACCAAGAAATTCGATGAAACCGCAGCAAAGGGGCGACAATCTTATAGTTTCTTTTCTGATTTCGTTTCCAAGGCAAGGAAGGAGCAACAGCTCGATCAGCCCCCTGTGTGGGGCTACCATGATCTTAGAAGCGTCGCACTTTCAATGGCTCCTGAGGGAGCCTCTCTGGGCCGCCGATTTATGTTTATATCATTGCTTTGCAATGGGACAGGGACAGCGCTTCTAATTTTGTCTGTGGATTTCATGGCGTGCCTGATGACAAACCCCCTTCTTCTTGCCACTGCAATTCAAACTGTACATTGGCTTGCACAGTTAGCTCTTATTTTAGTTGCAGCTTGGTCACTATTCAGACGTGCTGAAAGTTTTTATAGCCGAGCGATGTCAACTCCGTTTTCGATAGCTGTTGCTGAACTTATACTGAGGCAAAACACTAATGTTCCCAAATAAGAAGCAAGAAACAATCTATTTAGCAGGGGGGTTCAGATCTGGATGGCAGCTTAAAGTAATCGAGATGCTGCCCGAGTTCGATTTCCTTGACCCTAGCGCACATAAAATACAAGATCCAGCTCTTTATACAAAATGGGATCTGGATGCTATTCGTAAAAGCGATGTAATTTTAGCTTATATGGAAAGCAGCAATCCTGCTGGGTATGCTCTTTCTCTAGAAATAGGCTTTGCACATGCACTAGGAAAAGAAGTAATCCTAGTTGATCAAATTGAAGACGCGGAAATTAGTCGGTATTTTGAAATGATTAGACAGTGCTCAAACAAAATTTTTGATGCTATGCCTGAAGCAATTCAACACTTACAAAGCCGCTGCCATAAAAAAACACAGGCCTGACCATTCCAATTTACTCAACTACCTTGCCTCCCGCACATCTTTGATTCCTCGGACGATAGCTCGAGAGAGTCAAAGATAAATGCGAGATTCTGCCGAATTTCGTAACTTTTTATTCTCAATCATTTGTGGCAAATCAGGCATGATCCCCCCCCCTCATCTTCTCCGTATACATCATCAATATCCTCAATACTCGAGCGAGCAGGACGCAAAGGATTGATAGGAATACTCGCAATGATTCTGGCTTTTCGATTCTCAAAATCCCTAACGATCTGAGCTACTCGCTCCGGCTGCTCAAGCTCAATGAGCGACTCTCCTGACGACCAAGTAAACGGTGACCCATGCTCTAATGCATCTTTTTCTAGAGCTTTGGCTTCTTCAAAGGACTCAGGATGACGTTCTTTAAGACGGACCCACTCAATTTTTTGCTGATAAAAACAGAATGTGCAGCCACTACGAGAACGCCACTCATAATACTTCGGATACCCAACCCCTGAGGACTCTAAGATATCCATGACACCTGCCTTATTAATTCCGTCGTCGCGAAAAGGCAATTTTATACTAAGGTTAGGCTGTTTGGATGAGTAGCCCTCGCGATAGTCTTCGTCTGCTCTGATGGCCACGTAAGAAGTAACTTTCTCTCCCGCAGCAAGCATTGGTTTAATCCACTGTTCAAAGGGGATTAGTTTAAGCTGCCGGGTACACCAACGAGTTTGAGGCGAGGGTAAAAAGTGATTGTACTCCCTCAGCCAAAAATCAAAGTCTCTTCGTGGATTAAGTCGCTCAATCGGCTTACCTAGGTAGCCCTCCAAGCGCCCCAAAAATTCATATACTTCAGGTAACTCTTTACCTGTATCGGTAAAGAAGTACTCAATGTCGAGCTCTGGATGGGCTTGACGCATATAAACAGCTAATGCTGCACTGTCTTTACCGCCAGAAAGTCCCAAAACATGACGCTCAACCATTGCTCTTCTCCTCATTGGCGGTCAGCCGCATACCCGCCTTGGCTAAAATAGCCAATAGCACATCGATATCAAGCCCTTGCTTCAGTAGCTGCTCTGCGATTTCTTCAGCTTTTGACTCTACGAGTTTTCGATGTCTATCGGTGATAGAGAATTCTCGCGAAATCGTTGCTGTACTTTCCCCGGCTCCGATTACTACAGCGAAAGCCTCACTATTCGGCTGCCGTCCTTTTACCGAAACAAAGGCTTCAGCCTGCCTGAACCGAAGAGCCACTTTGGAAATTTCCAACATTGCGGCATCGATATCTCGGTCCGTCCAATCACGAGGAGGCTTATTCGCAGCAAGACTGAGTATGCCCTCTATACTTTCTTTACTGCCGTCGTGCTTCGCGAGTCTAGTAGCAAAGGAGTCCTGTCTAAGATCACCTGTTATACCTGTCACAGCTTCTGCACGAGCACGTAATCGATCTAATTGATCAGCGGGGGCATCAATAGCAGTAAGCATTAACCCATCTACTCGTCTTAACATCGCCTCATAAGCGCCTGCGAGCTCAGCAACTGGTTGACGTAAAGCCGTGATATAGGCCTCGCCATCATTTGTATTTAGAAGAGTGACCAAATCAACGAACAAAACTTTATGAGGGTCACTAGCCTTCAGTAACGTATCGCGAACAGATCGAGCACTTTCACTTAGCTGGTGAGTACGCTGCGTCCACACTGGTAGATTGAACACCAATGCAACCAAACCTCGCGCAGCCTCGAGCGGATCACTTGCGCCCGCAGAATGGCCAACCTCAGCCAAAATACTGGCTATTCCTTCCAAAATTAATGATTTTTCTTCATCAATAATGACCCAACGTAAAGAGAAGCGATTGGGATCCTGCAAGTATTCGTCAATATCTGCGTCAGTCAGACGCGGGATGAACATCCCCTCTTTATAAACAGCCACATTCGACTTATGCGCGAGCATAAACGCTACAAAAAGCACCGGCTGAATGCCTGACCTTACGCCGTAAGGTGGTGCACTCCAGAGAGCCAAAATGTCGGACATTGCAACACGGGACGATGCGTTCGCAAATTGATTGTTAGTTGCGCGCCACAAGTCGGCAAGTTGAGCTTCGTCGGAATCGTTGGGAGGTAGAAAACGCCAATTGCCATCCACATCCTGACGATGAACACCAGTGCTTCTGAGCAAGGTCTCGTAAAGTCCGCGCTCAGCTGGAAAACCTTCGATTCCTAAATGTTCCGAGCCTTCGTGATCAAGCATACGATGCAACAAGTCACGTCGCGCTTTAACGCTATTACTGGATAACTTATCGCGATTGACTAGCTCACTCCAGACCATAGGACAGGAAGGATAAAGTTCGTCCGCTAGGCTTGAGGCAATTGATGACAGCCGCGAACCAAGTTCGATCTGACTCTTGCTTCCGTCGAACCAATGCGCATTGACCACTGCCGCTTGTAACTGCTCTTCCAGTCCAGCTCTAACTGAGGCCAGACGAGCATGGACTTCGCGGCGAGCAACCGCATCACCTTGAAGTTCGTGACGCTCCTTAACTACTTCTAACGCTACTAATTCCGCACTGAGTTCTTCTATTCGCGCATAATTTCGCGGAACACCAACTAGGACTGGCCACGGACGGTGGTGTGCACATTCTTTTGCCCGGCTCAATGCAGCGCTATTACTTACACCTCGGCCAGGTAGTGCGAGAACAAATAGCCCGAACTCCCCCTTAACTGGAGCATATTTTTTTGTTAATCGTTCGGTCTCATCGAGTGGACTAAGCGATAGGTTCATCCATCGCATAGTGCCTGTTTCATGGTAATGACGCTTTGCAACAACTGGGTGCAAGCCCATCAAATGAGAAAGATGATTGTAGTCAATTCCGGAGGTGGTCGCTAACGTTTCGACGATTGCACGATCAATATCGAAATCACTGCCCTCAAATACCGACCAAGCGCCAATATGCTTCTTGAAAAGGGCAACGCGCATTCCAGACAGCTCAGCAAGACCTTTTGCGATCTCGTCAGCAGTCTTTCCAAAAAAAATCGCTTCCAGCACCACGGTATCTGCGGCCAGTCCAGAACCATTTCTGAACAAGTCAATTATCGCAATACACTTGATTAGCTCAACTAAAAAAGGTTTTCCTGTTTTGGCCTCAGTTCTCTCTACCGCCTCTACAGCTTGAGACCAGCGGTGCCCGTCAGCGGACGCTAAAATTGCGGGCTCCAAGTTTGAGCGCAGATAGTCCCAATAACTATCAGGACGATACGATAAGCCCGATTCGAATGGCGTTGCATTTAAAAAAGAACGAAAACCATTCGATTCAACAGATGAAAGAAAACCAAAAGTGCTGCGTTCGTTCTGGCCAAACTGCCGCTTAGAAATCGGACCAAGAAGAGCTGCCATCGCAGGGTGCAACGGCCAGCATGCTTCCAGGGCGTCAGCGAATTTACTGCCAACTGCAGGACGTCGAGACCTGATGGACTCAGCAATAACTTTAGAAGCCCCATGAACCCACTCAGGGCGCTCATCAACCTCAATAGCTCGACCAATAAGCTCTACAATTTCGTCACTTGCAGCCACGAATGGCAAGTCAACATAGCGCCCTTGAACCTTAGCCCAATCGTCCCGAGTATCATTACCCAGTCTCGCGCCATATTGCGCGAACGACTGATGAAGCACCCCTACTACTACCAGTTTCCCTTTCGAGCGCGCAGCGGCCTCAGCCAGCTCTTGGAAGAAATAGACATCGTCACCATACCCAAGCGCGGAGGCTTCGAGAAACTTACCCATTTCGTCCAGGATGACTATGACGCCGTCCTGTGAATGGTCTTCTGCCGCCTGAACTAGCTCGTTGATAAGATCGCGATCGGAGATTTTGCTGAGCGCAAGTTCCAGGCCTTTTGCCTTACGAAAAGATGCATTGAGCTCGCTGACTACGCTGCCCCGTTTTCCTACAATCGGAAGAATCAACCAGCCTTTCCGAACAGGAAATGCTGTGTCGAAAGCAGGCATCGCGTCGATTTTAAGCGCAGCTCGTGCAAGCTTCCGGAGCGCTTTGTCATGATGAAGCACGCTAGCAAGAGCGACCGCTAACGAAGACTTCCCCCCGCCAAACGGACCGGTCCAGGTGAATGATCGCTGATTGGTGCCCATCACCTGTCTAGACATGCTATCTAGAACTGACGTTGCCGTAGCGTGGCAGATGTAGCCATCCAGAGCATCGGAACGACCTAAGTCTGCATCCACACGGATTGAGCGTTGGTAGTGATGTGAGATGCGGGCGATGTCCGCGAGCATCAGTCCTTTGTCAGTCATAGGCTCTTCGAATGAGTTCGCGACTCAACTCTTTTGAGTCGCCGGATTGTTTGTGGACTTGGCGCAGGCCCGCAGTATCGGTCCAAGCTAAATATCCGTTGGTAAGATCCCTCAGAGCCATTAGTCGCTCGGCAACCGAGTCCTCATCAAGCTTGAATACTCTCCCCGGAGAGCCTTCACCGTAGGCGATCGTTTCGAATGCCATCGAGCTCAACCCTTCAGCTGAACTCTCCCAAAAATCGATGAGCGCGTAGGCAAAAAGCCCATCATGCAGCGTAGCCTTTGGGCCTCGACGGAAGGCGTATTGCCCCTTGTGGACCTCTTGAAGCAATCCCAATTCACCAAGTAAAGGTTCAGCAAAGTCTTCAGGGGAACCACCAGCAAAACGCGGCGCGTAACCGCGGAGACATGTCTCTAAATCGCGCGAAAGCGTAGAGGATGAAAGACGCTTTTTCGGATCAAGCTTGCGCGCAAAATCTTCAAGCGGTGCTTCGAGTTCTTGCCTTGTAAATGTTGGGGCTGTCACATGATTGAACAGCCAACGCCATGTAGTAGAACGGACGCCTTTACCCGCAAGACACCAATGGGCATACCAAGCTGTGGAGGGGTTCTCTGCGTACGGATCTAGCCCATCGTCACGTAATATTTCGGCCGCTATTTCAGATACGTCAAAGTACGAAGGATCATCACCCGAATCGTGTAGGACGTCACATGCCACCGCCCAATGGCGGATCGAGCTGACCATATTTTTGCCTACGCCAAACAATGCGATCGCGTTCTCATCAGTGAACGTGGCCTTTGAAACGCGCCCGGTCAAAATTTCTTGGTCGGGAGCCTTTTTCAACCATACCGCTTGGTCGAAAGCCTTTTTCAACCACATTTGGCGTAAAGGAAAAGTCTCATGCCCAGAAAAGTGGATTTGGCTGTTGGATTTTTTAGTAGTACTCATATTGGAATTCTACACAGAACTGGTGGGAGTCACCAGTTGGAGGCCGTTTAGGAGTTTAAGAGCCAAAAGGTGGGATTTGCAAGAAAAATACTGTATATAGATACAGGACAACCACTTACTACGACATCACACTTTGTAAGAAAAATGCGCTCGGACTTCAGGAAGCCGGTCATAGCTGTCATTTTTTGAGGCTGTTGACGTCCGTTTTTTAGGGGAACACATTGATACCTCAAAGTACGTGATTCTCCCAGCCGCAAAACGCCCAGCATTGCTTACAATACGCTCCACTCTCACTTCACTAGGCTTTTAGATGCCCGCTTATCCTCCTTCGCGTGTTGCCATTATCGGTGGAGGTCCGGCGGGACTCATAGCTGCCGAAACACTCAGCCTCGCGGGTGTCCAGGTTGACCTATACGACGCCATGCCATCGCTCGGCCGCAAATTTCTTCTGGCTGGTATCGGTGGCCTGAACATCACTCATAGCGAAGCCTACGACACCTTTTGTGGCCGATACAGCCGTCATCAATCACAACTGCAAGCCATGCTTGACCGCCTCCCACCACAAGCGTTGCGTGATTGGGTTCATGGTTTAGGTATTGATACCTTTGTCGGCAGCTCCGGCCGAGTGTTTCCCACGCAAATGAAGGCTGCTCCGTTGCTCAGAGCCTGGATACATAGGCTTCGCAGTGCCGGTGTGCGCCTGCACGTGCGTCATCGCTGGCTGGGGTGGAATGATAATGGCGCATTACTGCTATCCAATTCGGATGGAGAGGTTTTGATTGAACCTCAGGCAACTATATTGGCCATGGGTGGGGCGAGCTGGCCACAACTAGGAGCTGACGGCGCTTGGTTGCCTTGGCTTCAGGCGCAAGGAGTGGAAATCACGCCCTTAGAAAGCGCGAATTGCGGGTTCGAAGTGAAATGGAGCACATATCTTCGCGAGAAATTTGTAGGCACCCCTCTCAAATCGGTCGCACTAACATTTACCGACAATCAGGGTTTAACCGAAAGCCGGCAAGGCGAATTGGTGATCAGTGCGCACGGGGTAGAGGGCAGCCTGATTTACGCGTTTTCGCAGCGACTACGTGAATACTTGAATGTCCACGGCACCGCCACCTTCACTTTAGATCTGGCACCCGGGTACGACTTAGACAAGGTAATAGCAAAAGTCAGTCATACACGCGGCTCGAGGTCCCTCTCTAACCACTTGCAAAGTCGCCTTGGCATCAACGGAGTCAAGTTAGCATTGCTCCATGAAGTCCTCAGCAAGGAGCAGTTTGGCGATTCAGCCATCCTGGCTGCGACTATTAAAGCTCTACCAATCACTGTTGACGCAACCCGTCCTATCGCAGAGGCGATCAGCACCGCCGGCGGTGTAGCCTTTAGCAGCCTCAACAACGACCTCATGCTCACATCACTTCCAGGTGTTTTCGTTGCCGGTGAGATGATTGACTGGGAAGCACCAACTGGTGGATATCTCCTTAATGCGTGCTTTGCAACCGGAGTACACGCAGGACTAGGCGTGCTTGATTGGCTGAAAAATCGCCAACCATCTTGATGAATGCCACTGCACAGCATCAGGCCAAAATTTATCGGCATCAACTCTGAGGATTGTCGATATAAGGTGGCGGCCTCCTAAATGTCTTGCCTAGCCGAGTTGCCGACAGAGTCAGGACGGCGCGGAATGGTGCAGCTCGTTAAGATGCGTCGGTAAGTGGTATGCAATTCCGAAGTAGCCCTAGTCATTTAAGGTGCTAGGCAACCAACGACGCTGCTTCCCTTGATTTTAAAGAGTCATTTATCGCTTACACTGACATAACAAAAAATTGGGAAGCGCCGACGGGGGGCTATCTGCTGACCGCGTGTTTCGCCAGTGGGCGAGCGGCAGGGTTGGGGATG
>Ga0065714_10064589_pt1 | contig 31155 bp, 27 predicted proteins | sample MisRhiReplicate2_FD_59101 | JGI IMG/M metagenome (GOLD analysis project Ga0065714, IMG submission 59101) | Miscanthus rhizosphere microbial communities from Kellogg Biological Station, MSU, sample Rhizosphere Soil Replicate 2: eDNA_1 v2... | ecosystem: Host-associated > Plants > Roots >... | reverse complement strand
TGGTGCTGGTACTTGGGCGACAGAGCGAAGAACCCCACCCTTTATGGCAGATGGTGGAAACGCTGGTCGATCATCCCAAGGTCAAGGCACTCGAAGATCTGTTGATTGCCCCTGGCCCCTTGTTCCAGCCTCATCGGCTGGCCCCTCTGCCGTTGCGCAAGCGCTGGTGGAAGTTGCCTGACCGAACGCCATTGTCAGCGGTGGAAAAAGCGTCTTTCTCGAGTTTGAATCTGCTTCTGTTCAATCCTTACCAATGGCTGTTGCATTACGGAGCGCGCATTCGTCCTTCGCAAAGCCTCAGCTTGGGCGACAGCTTTCAACTGAAGGGAAAGTTGGCTCATCGAATAGCTGAGCGCTTTTTCGTTTCACAAGATGCCTTGAACAAGAGTGATAGCGATTTTGTAGCCTGGTTCGCGGTGCACTTCGACCAAGTGATCAGAGAGGAAGGTGCGCTGCTGCTGATGGACGGCCGTGGCGCTGACCTGGCGTCCTTTCGCCATCGTGTGCGACGGGCACTGGAGCAACTGCGGACTCATTTTTCGGCTGCGTCAGTGCAAAGCGTCATCTGTGAAACGCTGCTTGAAGGACAGTTTGCAGGGGGTGTACTGGCCGGATCGGCCGATCTGATCATCACCAAAACGGACGGCCATCAGGCGGTCGTCGACATGAAGTGGGCGGGAGGCAAAACCTATCCTGATCAACTGAGGGCCAATCGTCATCTTCAACTGGCGATCTACGCTGAGCTGCTGCGCCAAGCCACTGGATCGATGCCTTCAGTGGGGTATTTCATACTCGACTCGGCCCTCCTTCTGACACCGGATGACCGAGCATTCGCGGACTCCGAGTGTATTCCCGCAAACCCACCCGGCACCACGCGCGAGCTATGGCAGAGCTTTATAGAAACTTGGGCATGGCGCCAGGCGCAGATTGCAGGTGGGGTATTTGAAGTGGCCTTAAAGGATATCGAAGCGGACGAATTATCCGCCCCGCCCGCTGGAGCAATGTCGATGGAATACCTCAAAGAATCGTACAACCCTTACCTGACGCTGGCCGGATGGGAGCAATGACCATGTCGAGCCCACCCCGTATCACCTTCATCAGCGCTGGCGCAGGCAGTGGCAAAACCCACCGACTCACTGAGATTCTTCATCAGGAACTGCTCAGTGGCGATGTCGCCCCGGCAGGCATCATCGCCACCACGTTCACCCGAAAGGCGGCAGCGGAGTTGCGCGAGCGGGTTCGTGGTCATCTGCTCAAGCAAGGTAACACGGGCCTGGCCACGGCAATGGGCCTGGCCCGTATCGGCACAGTGAATAGCCTCTGCGGCCAGCTACTGGAGAGGTTTGCATTCGAAGCCGGTATGCCGCCTCAACAGCGTGTGTTGGAAGACAGCCAGGCAAAAGTGCTGCTGAATCAGGCCATCGATCGAGTGCTCAACGGCGAAATGCTGGACGGCTTCCTCGCTGGTGCTCGTCGTATGGGACTGGAAATCAACGAACAAACGGGAGAGTTTAAAACACACAACTGGCTCGACGACCTGCGCCAGATACTTGGCCAACTGCGCACCAATGACATCGACCTCGAATCAGCCAAGGGGTTTGCTCAGCGCAATGCCGATGAACTGCTTGCCCATTTCCCGGCACCTACATCCTCAGACTTAAAGGATGAACTGCTCTCATCCATTCCCGATGTGCTCGCTCAACTCATAGCTGCCGATAGCGACATTGGCACCACACGCACCTATATTTCTTTGCTCAAGGATTTCCAGCGGTTACTGCGCCAGGACAGCGCTCGTTGGAGTGATTGGGCAAAGCTGTCGAAGACCGAACCTCAGGCAAAGCTTAAGCCATTGGTCGAGCGTATAGGTGAAACCGCAGCGCGCTTCGCCGAGAGTCGATTTCTGCACAACGACATCCGAGACTATCTGGAGCAGGTGTTTAGCCTGGCAATCCATGTGGTGAAGGTCTACGGCGACGCCAAGCGTGAGCTGGGTGTCCTCGATTTCGCAGACCAGGAGCATGAACTGCTTAAATTGCTGGATAACCCTGCAGTGGTCCAGGTACTGAAGGAAGAACTGGATCTGGTCATGGTCGATGAATTCCAGGACACCAGTCCGATGCAACTGGCGATTTTCCTGAAGTTATCGCAGTTGGCTAAACGGGTTTACTGGGTGGGTGATATCAAACAGGCCATTTATGGCTTTCGCGGCAGTGACAGCACCTTGATGCAGGCCATCCTCAACTCGCTTCCACAACTCGGAGGGGAAAAAGAAGTCCTGACTCAATCCTGGCGTTCTCGGCCTGAACTGGTTGATCTGGTCAACGACGTTTTTGCACCTGCGTTCGAGCCCAATCTGTCTGCACCCGAAGTGAGGCTTTCAGCCACTCGCAAGGACTGTCTACCCGGAACCGCGTTCGCGAACTGGAACCTGGACGGTAGCAATGTCGTTCAGCACATGGAGTCACTAGCGGTAGGTATCCAACACCTGATCGATCAAGGTCACCCCGTATTCGATAACGCCAGTAAATCCATTCGAAATGTTCGCCGTGGCGACATCACGGTCCTTTGCTATTCCAATAGCAACGTGTCCAAAGTAGCCAGTGCCCTCGCCCAGGCCGGGCTCCCTTGCACTACAGCCCAGCCAGGATTATTGGCCAGCGCCGAGGCGACCCTGGCTCTGGCATGTTTGCGTCGCTTGAATGATCCTGCTGATACATTGGCCACTGCCCAGATCGTTTCACTTACCGGTACCGAGGAGCCAGAAACCTGGGTCTCTGAGCGACTGCGTTATCTGGATGCCGAGCATCCGCAGACACAGTGGCGTGAACTGGATTTTGAAGACCACGCCGCCCACCCGGTGATCGCCTCTATCGCTTTGTTGCGTGCGGACTTGGCGCTGACAACGCCCAAGGAAGCATTGCAACGCCTCATCGCAGAATGCGACCTCCTTTCCCTTGTCACTGCTTGGTCCTCCTCTGCGGCTCAAGCACAACAACGCCTGGCTAACCTTGATGCATTACTCGATCTCGCCCAAGAGTATGAACAGCTTTGTCGAAATGGGCTGGGCGCGGCCTCCATCTCCGGACTGATTCTTTGGCTAGGCGAAATCGCGAAGAGCCAAAGTGACGCACTACCGGTGCCGGCTCTGGATGCTGTGCAGGTGATGACCCATCACGCCAGCAAAGGGCTGGAATGGCCCGTGGTCATCTTGATGGATTTGGCACGTGATTTCGGGGATCGCTTATGGTCTGTCTCTGCGCGTTCAAACAGCGTTTTCGACCCGCACAGGCCCTTGAATGATCGGTTCATCCGCTACTGGCCATGGCCGCTTGGCAAACAGCAAAAAGTGCCGATAGCCGAGAAGATTGCGAACTCTGAAGCAGGGATCATGTTCAAGCACGAGGCTACAGAAGAGGCCAAGCGCCTGCTCTACGTCAGCATGACACGTGCCCGCGACCTGCTCGTTATCGCGTCTCCCGCAAAAAAAATGAGCGGTCCATGGTTCAACTGCGTCAAGGCGCCTTGGTTGATACTTGCGGATGGCGAACATCAATTGACGTTACCCAGCGGTTCAACGCTGCTCGCAAACGCTCAAAAATTTTCAGCTGGGAGTTTAACGATTCCGGATACTGTCAACGATGAGGCGCTTCACTGGTTTGCTCCGAGTCCGGCCAGCGAACCGAAACTGCCACTGATCTTCCGGCCCTCCAATAGCGAATCTCGCACTCTTTCAGCGCCCCGCGATAAATGCCAGATAGGGACACGTATCGCACTGCAGGGCAGCCCAACGATGAGCGTCTTGGGTGCAGCGGTCCACGCTAGTCTTTGTCTATCATTCGCCGACAAGGCTCAGCCGATTGTCCTGGACGACATCCGTCGTTTGCTGACGTCCCATGACCTTCTCGAACAGGTGAATGCGCAGCAGCTCTACGATCAAGTCGGTGCATTCCACGACTGGATTGGATCTCGATGGCCGGCGTCGCGGGCGATGGCAGAATATCCGGTACAACAAGTGTTGGAGAATGGCCAGGTCCTGAATGGGCGTATCGACCTGCTGCTCGACACCCATGAAGGCTGGGTACTGATCGACCATAAATCGAACCCGTCACCAGCCGCACGGTGGGATGAATTGGCCGAGGAGCACATCGGCCAACTCGAAGCGTATGCCAAGGCCATCCATATGGCGTCGGGCAAGCCGGTGACACAAGGATGGATTTTCCTGCCCACCGCCGCCGGCGCGGTGCGGGTATTTTGACCACTAAACGAGCTTGAGCGAGCAACAGCCTGATCGCGGCCCAAGTATGGGCCGCGCTTTTCACTCAGCGATGGTTGTCTGGCTCCCGGTCTCTGATCCAGAGCCCGAGCGATCGGCCCAGGCAAACATCGCCATTTCTACGTCTGCCACTCGCCAGCCTGTCTGTGTTGGCGCTGCCGGCAAACTGCACTCTGGCCGGGTAATTTTCGCTGCATCAAGTTGCGCAACCAACTCAGCACAAAAAGCCTGGAAGGCAACATAGCCTCGGACCATCGAGTTTTCATTACTGTCATAGATCTTGCTCAACAACCCGGCGCTAAGCATTGCTTCGCGTATACGCCCATCAAGGCTTGCGTGCATGTCAGGTTGCAGAAACCGCAACAGTTTCGACGCATAAGTCAGCCCGCAACCTGGGATCTGAAGCGCCGCAGTGATTGCTTTTTGGGGATCACCAATGTTGGCCACCACCGGTGCAAAGATTTGCAGCAGCGACACGTTACCGAGGCCTATCTCAAATCTCATCCGGGGATCGTTTTTCCCCGCGCCCCACGCGAGAAGCTCGCGAACATAGTCCGTCGGCGCCCCCGTCAATAATGCCTGTTCAACCAGCCAACCGCCCCGCTCTTCTAACGACTTGATCCATGGGAAGGCGGGGTATTTGTCGCCCGGGTACCCTCTCGCCTTATGGTTCGCGTTCGACCAGTTATAGGCACGAAAAAAGGCGGGAAACTCATTGATATTGATGACCGACAAACTGCTTCCTTAGCGCTATCCAGCGCCAGCTGATTTTACGAAAAAGTAAAGATTAAAGGACTGACGGTGCTGGTTGTCAGCCACGTCCCTTGCTTGCCCCATCCCAAAGTCATATTCATTCGCGGCGCTAGGCCCCGTTTCGGGTGAGCCTTTTGTTTTTCGACTCTCAGACAAGCCATTTTCGGGTAGAGGACAGCGCAGCTACCGCCTCCTCTCCCCAGATCGATATCACTTGCTCGATGGTGTCTGACCTACAGACCTCAAACTGGGTCCAGTAGCCTCTGTGTAAGCCGCTTTACGCATCCTTGGCCTTGATAGCTCGGGCGATAGCCCGAAGCCTGGTATGCACGCGGTCGCGCGCGATATCGAGGGTGATTACTTCCTTTTCCACCTCAAAGCCGAAGGTGGCGACTAGCATTTTTTCTAGGTTAGATACGGCTTTCAAGTTTTTTCTGTTTGCCTGAAGCCTAAACGCACCGGAAGATGAATAGATCCAAAAATGCAGATCAACGCCTTGAGTTGTGCAGGTAAGGAAAAGGCGTGGTTCGAACTCTGCCCCACTGACAGTCTCATAATCATCCGCCCGCAATGGTGAAAGATTTTTCTGAAGACTCTCTGTTTTAAGCTCGTGGAACAGGTGATAGCTGAACAATTCGGCATGCATACCGCTCATGCGGCTCTTCCTCAGCAGATATACATCATCACCATCCCATCTCATTGCATGTTCACCGCAATACTGGAATACCGCTGGCGTGTTCACCATGATCTGACGCCATGGTTCCAGATCGGTAGCACTGGAAATCAGCTCATCCAACTGAGTTTCAAGTGGGATCTCGGTATCGATATGATCCAGGAGCTCGTGTAGAAGTAAGCGTGCCTCTTTCTCGTTATGCCCAGCACCCCCGCGTAGGAGTCGTTTCCAACTGGCCTGCTCAGATGCAGAATTCACTAGGAAGGAGTAGTTCGATCCACTGATCAAGAAGTAATCCCCAAGTGAAAGCAGAGCCCGCTCCCAACGGTAATCTGCCACGCTATTTAGGCCACGGGCACTGAACATCCTTTCCACTTTGTCGAGGTATCCGGAGAAGCGTTGCTGCAGCACAACATGCTCACTCGGCATCCATTGACCCATTGAAGATTTGAGCCGTTTGGCCAATACCCCGCTGAAGTCTAATAAAAATTCGATCTGGCCTTTGAAATAACCGTGTTTCTCTGCACGCTCGACCAATGCGCCCCAGCCATTGTGGGCGAGTAACAGCTCTGCCTTGGACTGCTCTTCATTGATCTGTTGCTGATAGAAGCCCGTTGTCGGTTTCTCGTTACTGGCGAAGTAGTCAAGGATATGGGGCGAGTGTGGCAGTAGGCTCTGGACCGCCAGGAGACTTCTCTGCATGTCGGCAGGGCGTTCGTAGTTGGTGTTGATCGACAGGTTGTAAATCACCCGCATCCAGTCGAGTAGCGCCTGCGGTTCGATCTGATCGCCAGCCTCGCGAAGAAAGGCAACGTAGGCAAACACTTGCACGATTTCGGTGTATGCCAGTGTCGCAGGGTCACTCACCAAGCGTTGGAACACCGCGGCTTCATTGAAGTATGGGTTTACTGGCAGAAGCGGCGTGAACTGATTGTTCTGGGCACTCCAGGTTTCTAGGAGCAGCATCAAGGTGACTGAGAAATCGCGCTCCAACCATCCGGTCTTATGATACAGCGCGTAGGAGGATTTCAAAGGGCTGCCCCTGAAAATGCTGATCTCCTCTAAGTAAGCGGGTGATTCTGGATTGCGACAGATGAATGCAACCGCATGGAGGAAATTCATGATCGCATCATCGTAAAGATGCGTTTCCTTATCTCTATATGCCCAGAAAAAATCGGCCCAGCGTGTATCCATGCGACGAGCGAAGAAATCAGCAACGCTGAAAGTCTGACCGCCGAAGTCGCGAGTCTCATCAGAGAACTGCCCTTTAAGCTCGTGCTCATAGCGAGCTTTGAAGGTCTCGAACGCAGTCAGCGGTTTGCCGCGAGCATTCATCTTGATATACAGGTCGTCGGACAAGCCAAAATGGTCGAGGTTAAGCAGTTGAAAGGTGATCACCGGCTGTTGATCGTCAACCAATCGTGCAAAAGCACCGCGGGCGCCGGCAAAACTCTTATGAATGGCATCGAGCATGGTCAAACACGATTGGATGGTGGGATCCAGGCGCCAGTTACGGAAATACCAGGCCTGGTTCTTAATCAGCTTGGCCAGAGACGCGCCGTCCGCGGCCTCTCGCTCCGGCCAGAAGTTCACCAACTCATCGAAGAACTCGGAACTGCTAGGTCTTACGCTATAGGCAAATCGTGAAGATACCCCGTCACAGAAGATCTCGCGGAATTCAGTTTGTTGCTCGTCGCGCCAAGCAAGGTACCAGTGCAGCAGAAAAAGTGTCGTAAGTCGCTGTTGCCCGTCAAGGGGAAGGAACCGGGAAGAACCCTCTGTCTCAACGCTGCCATAAATAAAGTCAAGATTCAGGGGCAAAGCGTCATTACCACGAGGCAGGATGAACGCCTGCAGTAAGGTCCCGAGAAACTCTTCGCGTATGACTTCGGCTGCAGCGCGTCCTTGCGCATAGTCGCGCTGGATCATTGGAATCTGGATACGCTGGTAGCCCAGCAGTTGTTTCAACGTGATCTGGCTGCCGGACTCGTTCACGGTGTGATCTCCTGGATTGAACTGAAGAAGCCCACGAGGGCCCGGGTGATTTCGGCCTGGTAGGCGTCGCGGTCGCTCTTGCTCCAGAACATCATGTTGTCCGCCTGCGGGCTGTAGCATTTCAGGAACACATTACGGGTGCACAGCGGCACGAAAATACCCGACTGATCCAAGCTCAAAAGTGCTTTGCGTTTAACCGCGAATACCGCGTTTTTATAACTGCGGTTGGTGCTTCTATCCAAGAGAGTCAGGTTGCAAATGCCATGATCGGTTGGCGCTTCGTCGTTTTCCTGGAAAAAGGCCAGCAACTGTATGTACAGCTTCTCAAAAGCCACATCCGAATGTTTTTTCTTCGATTGCGCGATGAAAGTATGAATGCCATTCAACAGCTTTTTGGCCACTGCTTGATCTTGCAGGTTTTGAGCATCTAGATAGCCCGCGCACAGGCTTAACCAGCTCAATTGATCGTGTGGTCGCATTGGACGGCTGGAAGCAATAGAGCGCACATGCTCAATGTCCCACTCCCCGTTCTTGAAGCTGTCGAACTGGAAGCGCAAGTTTGAGCGTGGGCTGTCCAGAAGCGTGGCCAGGTTGAACAGCAATAGCAATGAACGAATGATTGTCGGGTGGCGGCCATACTCCAGGTCGTCAAGGCGTTCGCTGATGCGCTGTCGAAGTGATTCTAGTGTGAGGGTGCCGAGATCTTCCCCCCCGATGGCGCTGGCAAATACTGCTCTGCGCAGTTTCTGTTCGAATGCACTTTTGGTGGTGTGTAGCGACAATTTGCAGATGTCCGCGACGTCCATGCCTTGGTGAATCAAGAAACCGACCATGTGATAGAGAGTGCGGTCCTCGAACCACTCTTCGAGCATCATAAATGTCTGCTTGATACGCAGCCATTCTTTGGGGATCGAATCGGGATCCTTAAGCTTTCTGCTGTACACATGAAAAATGCCGTGCTCGTCTTGCTTAAACCCCTCCTGCAGCCCATCTGCTTTGGCAACGAGTTCAAATAGCAGGCCAATGCGATTCTGAGGTCGACCTTGCTCGTTGCTTAGGAAATACCAAAAATCGTCGGCCTGCAGGGCCTTCTCCAATTGGTCCCATTCATGGGCAATCTTTAATTGCCGGGCCGCTGTTTGCGGATCGTTGCCGTCGCCGCGTTTTAGGAATAGCGCACGGATCAGTTCGTCGTCAGTCAGTGCAATCTTACCCACGTTCAGGCGGGTGAAAGCATCGACCGCGTTGTCCTGAGATGCTAGCTCGAACCAGATGACTCGGGTTTTATTTAGCAATGCAGACTTGATGTCATCCACTTCGTGGGCCCGGGTACTGAACCAGTCTTCAATGGTGGTAATTGCGTTGAACAGGTGGAAAAAATCGACATTACTATCTGCAGCAGACTTGTCAGGGGCCGCAAGAAAGTCCAGCAAATTCGGCCGAGTTTCATAATCAAGCGTGAAGAGTTTCTGCCGCCATTTCTCGGCCGAGCGCTCATTGAAGTGCCGCAAGAGCAACAGCAGTGTGGTGAGCCGTTGCTGACCATCAACTACCTCGAACGGGCCCCGCTCTGTTTCTTTGATAACCAAGGGTTGCAAGCAGTAAAAATCATCGGGTTGGGCGTTGCGGCGGTGGATAAATTCGCGGATGTCCTCCAGCAACTGAGTGACTTGCAGCGGCTTCCACCGGTATCCGCGTTGATAGGCAGGAATCCAAAACTGTTTAGAGTTTCCATGTTCATCAATGAGCAGCTCATGGATCGGTTTGAGGCATAGTTCGGAATGGTTCATTCGAGTCCTTTCGACAGGGAATTATTTAGTGCAGTTATGCGATAGAGGCTGTTGGCCATCATTATGCATACTCGTGGCTTCTATGCACCACTGGTACTGGAATTCGTCATTCACGCTGCGTGGCGATCGCTTTGAGACAGCCAGAAGGACGTGCTATGTACGGTTGCACCGTGTCCGTTACGCCCATCCTCCTTTCTCGGGCAAGCCTTCTTCAGCACACCCTTTTTCGGGGGCATGTAAACGCTCAATCCGAACATCTCGTTTCAGGGACCTTCAGAGAACGGGTGGCTATCAGCATCAGCTGATGCAACCGAACGATTTGGATCAGAAGCCGCACTCGCGACTATCCGTCAGAGGCCGGAATCGACCTGTAATGGTGGCGTTCACTGTAACTATTGGGTAATCAAATACCGTTCAATGCAGTCTAGCGAGACAGTAACAGCATCGACTTACATCGACTTAACCGAAACCACTTTGACAAATCTGAATTTCTTTTTGGCGATCTTAGTGGCCTCTTGCTCTGCGACAAGGGAGCTCAGTGTGTCGGCCTCATGAATCATCTCGTGCATTTTTCCTTCAAATTCGTTACCCACTTGCAGCGTGACTCTCAGCCTGGGCGTGAAGCCTTTAGAGACTTTCTTTTTCTTCTCTGCAGCAACCGGTTGCACAATCACCACATCCGGGACGATGTTTTGCACATGTAAGCTTGTTGCCGGCACAAGGGGCTCAGAATCACCGAATAGCGCACAGCGCATCTCTTCTTCCGTTAATTTTGTATTCATACCATTTCTCAGGAGGCGTTACATAACACGGACGATTCTATCAGCATGTCTAGACCCTGTAGTTGAGCTTCGCCCGGTCAGACCTGAGCCACGAAGACCCACCAGGCATCCTCACCCAAAGTCAAAACGCATGCGCGTGAATCAACGCACAAAGATCCCTACTGCACCTTTGGCAGCGATCACCATGAGCGCTGGCAATCCTTCAACGCTCATTTGTCGATGCAGGGTATTCAACAAATTCTTGTCGAGCGAACTCGGGCGAGCAGGACACTCATCTGGATGCGAATGCCATTCGCCCACATAATCCACCATGCCAGCAGTACGCTCGTGCACCACCTCCAGGGCTTCTGCCTGGCCCTCTTGCCCTCTGATGAAATGGCTCGGACTGGCCTCGCTATCTGGGGGTGCCGGCAGAACGTCAACAATGACAATTGTCTTCGTTTTCAGATCGGTGACGCCGAGGATCGCGCCACCCGTTTCGTTGGGTAGGGCTTTCTGCCGAGCGGCGTATAATTTCTGAGCCAGTGACTCGTCGTACTTCACCGTCCAACCAGATGATTCCGTCGTATGCACTTGCGCGATGTCGATCTCATGAGCGGCAACTGACCCTGATTGGTCATCCGATTCCCAGACACATATCCTAGCCTGCGGCTTGGCCACCGACTGTCGAAGTTGCCTGGAGAGAATCCCAGCGTGACCATGAATGGACTCACCCGACATCCTTACCGAAATGTCACGGCAACCCCCGCCCACCCAGCGATCTCCCAGAGGCCGGGCCAAGTGCTCATGACCCCATTCGCTTTCCAGTATCGCTCGGTAGTACTGCCCCTCCAGACCATCGATGCGCTGAAGCCTGTCCTGATCTTCGAGAATCATTACACTTGAGAGCCCTGAAGGCGTAACGAACAAGCTCACTGTACGAGGAGCTTCCGGCCTCCGGGCAAGCTCACGTGGTACCTCTAACGTGGTCGTCACATCCACCACGATTTGCGCAGTGCTCAATGACGAGGCGATCTCCTCGGCATCCTCAAGTATGCCTTTTGCAATCGCCTTGGGTGGATCCCAGTTCGGATAGGTCGCGGCAGCCAGATCCCTCACGACGTTGGCCTTTGGCAGGCCAACGAATGAATCAAACGCCACATGGCGGCATAGGTTGTGAGGCAGCACCCGATCAGGATCTATGAACGTCCACCGGCCCCAGCCTTGACGAACCCATAGATCAGCCAACACGCTACCTAAGGCCCCTACCCCGGCCAGGACGCCTTGGATATCGCAGTTCTCCTCAGGGGTGCCCGATAGATCACGAGCGGCTTTCGCTGTGAGAGCTCTCCGAACTTCTACCGACAAGAGCGGGATCACTCGCCAGGCAGAACCGGCTGTTCCACCGAGGACTACGCTGCGGTGACTCAATCCTTTCGAATCGGGCGGCCCCAACATATCCAGAGCCGATGAGAGGTCAAACAGAGAGACGTCCAGCATGTACCCAGATACGTCAAACCGTTCGGCCTCACCGTCCCGTACGCGCGGAATCCAGACAGTGATGAGGATTCCCTGGCCTTGGGCGGGCGCAGCAGAAACACCGCCTTCGACGGCGCTATAAACGTTCGCATAAAGTGACTCATAGAGGTCGCTGCCCCAGCAGACGAGTTGATCGTGCAGATCACCCAATGTCTCTGGATAGCCAGCCAACGTTGGCGATCCCACGGGATTGACCACCATTGAGACCATCCTGACCATCTTCGACTGGTCGCCTGGCTGAGTGGGATCTGCCCTCAATATGATCGAATCACCTACATCCACTTTGCAGATGGTCAACGTGTTGCTTTCTGACTTTGCGTAATCGGTATAGTTGGAAGGCAGGATCAGCTGGTAAGGGCTCATGTAAAAAAGCTGCTCAAGCGGCTGATCTCCCCGGTGCAGCTTCAACAGCGCAGACTCTCGCAGCCACCAGAACATCCGAGCGATGAAACGCTCCGGCGTCCAGGTTCGCTCGACCGTCGACCAATTGCTGTCGTACAGACAAAGCACCCTAGCTCCGCCTGGGGACGGTGGATGCTGGTGCGACAGCACAGGGAAGTCTTTGCGCAGTGTGTACACCACTACCGGCACGCGGTAGTCGGGGTTTACACCGACCGCCAATCGCTCGCGTCGCCTGACTCCCCCGAGATTGCCCGAATCCACTGTGCCGTCCCCGGCATCGATGACGATAAATTCGCTGATTATCGTCCCTGGTTTATCCTTCCTGATTTCTCGAACATCGGTGTAGGGGCAAGCCCTTAAGGCTTTGAGTAGTGCCTGGGTCTGGGGATAGAGGTGATCCTCCCCTGCCCCGGCCCACGCCTCACCGAGTTCGTAGTAATCGATCATTTGTACTTGCCGGCGCGTGGCGGAATCGACGCCGCTACGGAACTCGGTACCGCTCCGGCAAGCGCTGCAGCAACGGCCAGCAGTTTGACCTTACCATCCGACCGAACCTCGAAGTCCATGCAAGCCTTCTCCCCGAGATCCCCAGTGCAAGAGAACCAACCATCAACTTCGTCCAGGATGTCTTGATATTCACGCTTCGCCCGGATGCAGGGCGGATCGCAATCATCGTCGAGAATCTCAACACTGCTGGAAACGATTGTTGCACCATTGCGCGCCTGACTCAGGGCTTGACGGGCATCCCAACTAACCTTGGCGTTCTCACCCTTGCCCGACCAGCTGTCCCACGAAAGCGTGTGCCAGGAACAGTGGTGCGGAGCCAGGAGCAGATCATATTCAAGCACCTCGGGCGTGGACTCGTAATGACTCCACATCCGTTCCCAAATCAATACCTCAGCGTCACCGCCGACAAGGAATTTGGTTTTTGTTTGCGAGTAAGCAGACGGTGAGATCTGAATATTCATGATCACGCTCGACTCGTTTTTCGTCAGGTCTTCTTCAAGATCCGCATCATCTTCATGTGGTGCCGGTGCAAGCAGGTGCGAGGTGAAAAACTGCGGAAGGTTTTCACCCGCGATCTGGCTGAAAGTCTGGCCGGCTTTAACCAGGATTGGGCCAAGGTCGTCAGTCTTCCCTTGGTTGTCTTCGCCCATGATGCGAATTCGGTTCCCATCACCTGCAATGCGATAATTGCGCCAGTAGGTCACTCGCCGCCGCGCTTCTTTATCGAAAGCTTTCGCGTCGTCACAGAGGATGTGGTTCTTCGAACTCCGACGGAATACCAGAGGCGACGACCACATTTCACGGATCAAAATCCGCCTCTCCCAACGATCCTTGGCATCGTCAGGGTAGTCCGCAGGATCGCCAAGCCAGAAGTGATTTCTCAGACCGGCACAATGGTCTTGGTCAGGGTGACTCAGCAGGAAGGCGTTGACGAATGGGCGGTCTTTGGCATCCCACTGCAGCCGCTCCCGCAGTGCCCTGCCCACGTCAGGAGTGTCATCGTCCGGATTGTCTGCGGTCTGGCGGATCCGCGAATCAATCAGAATGGTGGTGACCAACGTATCGGCCAACCGAATCAACGTCATATCACCGGTACCCACTTGGAAAAACGTCACCTTGGCAGCCATATATCCCTCCCCGGGCACTGGGCATCTTTGAGAAACGCTACAGATACGGTAAGATACGTATAGAAACTCAACCCGTCTAGATACTATGCGAATATTTTTTATACTAATAACCGACCAGGCTGATTTCAGATGACTGCTACCGCTACTCGTACCGGACGCTGGGGCCAGGAACGCCGCCTTGAATTTATTGACTTTCGGCTGCTGTGGGAGCGAAAACTCAATCGCTCAGACCTGACCAGCTTTTTTGGGATTTCCGTTCCTCAAGCGTCACTGGATTTCGCGACCTATCAGGAACTCGCCCCTGACAACATGGCCTACGACCGAACACTGAAAGCGTACGTGGCAGGCCCTGACTTCAAACCCGTCCTGACCAACCCGGATCCAGCGCACTATCTAAATGAGTTACTGCAGCGTGGCATCGGCAATATCGCCCCAACGGATAGCTTCATCGGTTGGGCGCCCCCAGTGGCGAGCCTACCGTCCCCCATGAGGCAGGTTGATCAACAGATACTGATCAAGCTGATCAGGGCGCTCCAGGCAGGCGAGGCTGTGGACGTCGACTATCGATCAATGACCAATTTCGACGAACCAGCTGTTCGGACGATCTTCCCCACATCGCTTGCCCATGACAGCTTTCGTTGGCACACCCGCGCCTTCTGCTTCAAGTCAGGGGTCTTCAAGGATTTCGTTTTAGGTCGCATCAATGCCCTGAAAGCTTCGTTCGCCCCTCCTTCAGAGGTGCCAGAGGACGTTGAATGGGAGACCTTCATCGATGTGGTCATCGGCCCGAATCCGAGCTACCCGCCACAAAAGCAAAAAGCAATCGAGCACGATTACCAGATGGTGAATGGCGAAGCTCGGCTTAGGGCTCGCAAGGCACAGTTGTATTACCTAAACCGCCGGCTGAACCTGAATGTGAAACCAGGCGACCCGGTCAGTGAGCATCAGCAAATTGTGATGCTTCGGATTGAGAACGCTCACAAGGAGTCAGCAGCAGATGAGTGAAACCACTCCAGCCAAGCCAAAGACAGATCTGACGATCCTCATCATCATCTATCTACTGGCACTTCTGGTCTTCGCGACCTACTCCATCGGCGCGATGGCTCTGGGTTGGCTTTCTGAACCTTATAGGCCGCTCAGAGTGCCGTTGATGTGTGGCGCGATCGCCTACGTTGGCGGAGCCCTGTACTGTTTCCGCGCGATTTACCTTAACAAGTGCGTTTACAAGCGCTGGGATCCGGACTGGCACGTCTGGTATTTCATCCGCCCCATCACCAGCACAATCGCCGGTGCGGTGAGCTACCTTTTCTTGAAAGCTGGCTTGTTAGTACTGGAGTCGACCGCGAACGCCGGAGCAAGTGAAATTGGATTTTTCGCACTGGCCTTCATAGCCGGCTTCAACGTCGACAAGTTCGTGGCGAAAATTGAGGAGGTCGCGAAGGCAGTATGGGGCATTGATAAAACACGGAGTGGACAGACTCGGACTAGTGAGGCGGAGCCTGCCAAACCGTCCACCTCAACCTCCCCTCATGCCTGAATCAGATTATTGCTTGGGCGTGTGTTGCAGCAGGCTCACTGCCTGTCGCTTGATCTGGGAGTGAGCGTTCGTCTCTGCAGCCCACCTTGCGGGTTTGCTGATCAGCAATTCAGGTAAGTATGGGTACCAGTATTTTTAGCTGCAGGAAGGCAAACCAGGCAAAGCAGCCGCCACTCGCTCGAAACAGGCTGATGAGAGTGAGACGGCACAAGGTGCGCATCGTGTTTTGCCACTGAGCCACAATTCGAGTGAAAGCCAAGGAAGACCGAATACCGGTGCTTACTTGGTCATCACCCCGCTCATTTCCACGGCATTGGCGAAGGCTGGGCCAGTGAAAAAACGCCCCAAGCCAACTGATGGCTTGAGAGGGTGTCTATCAGTCTTAACAGTACGGTGCATCGTTACCTTCTAAACGACCGTGCTCGTCAGCCTCTACTTCCCCATCAGAATCAAGGTCATTTGAGGTAATTTCCCCACTGCCACCGCATCGCGGACAGACATCCAGGACCACTGTGGTTTCACCGTAGCAGTCGTGGCACTGAGCAAAGCAATTGTCTTCGTTTGGGTCATAGCCCGATCCATGACAGTTGGAGCAGTCAACCTCGACATCTTCACCGCGACCGTGGCACGTAGGGCAAATACAAGCATTCATGATTTTAATTCCGTGAGTGATCATTCTAAAAATCACTCACCCTCCCGCTGGCTGGCACACTTTATACAACCACCCGTTCAATCTACGCTTGGAGGGCGAGGACAGTACTTGAGGATGTATCAGCCGTGACGCCTTGAGTGAGCTGTCAGTGCCAGCTCGTTTGTCGCAATGCAATATGCTTCAGCCTTAGAGTACTGGCTGACGACCCGACGAGCCGCTACATAGTAAGCAGCGTGATCGTCGCTTGGATCGGCTTTGCCAGGGTCGAGAAAACTGATGGCAGCCAAACTCGCACCCTCAATTTTCTGACTGACGGCGCACATCAGACCTTTGAGCAAATCGACAGTGAAGCGCAGCATCTGCTGGCCATTGCCGGCATCCTCGAGAATGCCTTCAACTTGCAAATGGGCATGAAAAGCAAACATCAGCGTAGCGCTGTCGGGGTCTGTAAATGACCCAGTTGGGTTACGCATGTAGTGATCAAGCACTTCATCCATGACGAGCCGCGCATAGCTGCTGCTTTGCCTGAGAGGGCTCAACAGATCGTCGTACATACGGGCTAAATCTATACCGGCCTGAAGAAAACCATCGTGCCAGAGTACTTCCAGGATCAAAGCGGCCCGATCGCATTTCGCTGGCTCCCCGGAGTTAGCGAGGTCGACAGCATGCAAGCCAATCAAACGTTTGATATCAAATAGGAGCTGTTCTTCTGGCATCGCCCCAAAAAGCTGCCCATTTAACCGAACAACGAGCGCCAGGCCTAACATCAACAGCTTGTTTTCCGGCCTCTCATCTGCGGCACTGAGACGGTTGAACGTCGCATGAGTGTCGAAGAACAGCTGGCCGATCGCGTGGTCCTCCATCGCCTCATCGACTTTGGCCAGCATCTCGGGAAAATGGTTTGGATTGATCATCGTAGGTTGCCAAAGATCGATGATCGTTGCGCAGTACCGGTCGAGTCGAGGAGGAAGGCTAAGCCCTAACACAGGTGCATGCGTGGAGATGTAGTCAAGCAAGCGCCCTGCCTGAGCATCCTGACGGGCCTTCACCACATCAACCATCACATCATCATCCACAATGAGCCCCAACGCCTGAATCGCTTTGAAGGTCTCGGCACCGATGGCCACTGCGGTTAGGGTTTTTGCGGCAAAATTGGATGTTTTGGAGCCCGCGGATCGGTCTCTCTCCCCGAGTGCTCTACTAAAAAGGTTCAGGAACTCGAACTGGGGAAGACTCGATTCACTGAGGTATTTGAGGCGTTTATACGCGCTTTTTGATATTTCAACGCTAACGATGCGGGGGCTGGGATTCATGTGTGGTTCCTTCAAGTTCTGGACAAAAGGGTTCAGAGCCTTCCGGTCGAGAGAGGACGACGGGAGCTCATAAACGCGCTAGCCAGGTGGCCTTGAGGGATGCGGCGAATCCACAGGTGCGAATATCCTAGCAACTGAATATTTGCCCAGCAAGCCCTGATAAACAGGAATTTCATCGCCCCTTATACCTCGGGTCCATGATTCAGCTGCCAGGAGTGTTGAACGGCGGCGAGCGAGCATACCCACTGACATCCTTACGATCGCAGTCACACGTTGCAGTCGCACTATCGTAAAGTTGTCTGGCTGGTGAAGTACGACACGTGAATTCGTCGCCAACTCCATAACCTCCTACCCACCAAGTCGGATTGGAAGCTTGCTTGGGCCTTACGCGCTGCCGAAAAAAGCCAGTACACTCGTTCGCACTTTTTTGTCTGGGGCACCACATGAATCTCACCGACGCCACATTGGTATTGCTGCTTGCAGCACGAATTCACGGCACTGACGAAGGTGTACGAACGGCCGCCAAAAGTGTTGTCAAGAAATTGCCTCGCAGCAAACGCGACCTCATTTACAACGTAATTCGCAGCCAAAGCCCACTTGAGCTCGTGAGACATATCGCGCAAAACCTGGACACTGATTAACATTCGTCTTGCGCCGTTCCCAGACGAATTCCTGCTAGACACCTCCCACTACCATCATGAAAACGGGCTAAATATTCAGGCGCAATAAACGTTTGAGTCTGCTCAAGGGAAACATCCAGCCGCTGTTTTGTAGACCAATTGATTCCTCAACTTGTTGGATACTCATCTGCGGGCGACTCAGCCTCAAGCCAAGCCATCGTGAAGTTTCAAAACCACCTCCTGTAAATCAGCCGAATGCCTTAAAGATCTGCAGCCAATGCCTGCCTAAAATTCCTGGCCGATATACGCAGTTGCCGTAAACGCGCCCTAGACTCTGCAGTGCAGCTCATCTGCCTTGCCCTCCCCCTTTCTTAATCGCCCAATGGGAGTTATCACCCCGCACCGCCCATAACGTCTGTGCCAGGACCGACTCTCTCCCGTGGTTTACGGCCCCCAAGCGACTGCTAAAAGCGTTGTGCATAGGCGACAGCATTTCGATGTGTTAACACCGCGTGCGGTTCAAGACCTGCTTGATTCAGTGCACCTGTATTGAGGTCTGGCGCGAATGTAAACGAGGTCGATCAGCGTTGAAAACGCCTGTTAAGCATGGGTGCATGAAGATCGCTTATGTCATACAGAGCATGCGCATATACCGCAGCTAGAACTCCAGGTCAGCGCAAGCCGAACCCCATCCGAGTCAGCTCACCAAGAAGCTCCTCACGCCCGTGCAGGTTTGCAGCGCGCCGCAGCCTGTTGACCACCTGCTCTGACCACCCTGAAGACTTGAGTCCCTCGCGCTCGTAAAATGCACCCAGGCGCTCATCATATTGAGCAATCACTTCCTGCTCGCCGGCAGCCGAGTATGCTTCGTAGTGAAGGACAGCACGCTGGGGCAGTCGTGGTTTTACCTTGGCGGGTCGATCAGTTGACGGGTACCCAACGCAAAGACCGAAGACTGGATAAACGTGCGGGGGTAGTCCGAGCTCTTTGGCAACTCCCTCAATGTCGTTACGGATGCCGCCGATGTACACGCTCCCAAGTCCCAGCGACTCCAGAGCGACGACAGCATTTTGCGCCGCCAGCGCCGCGTCGATTGTCCCAAGCAGCAAGCTTTCCAAGTAAGGCAGTGCCTCCAGCTCCACTGCTTGCTGCTGTGCAACCCGCGATACCCTGGACATGTCGGCAAGCCAGACAAAAAACAGTGGCGCCTGGTGGATGTAAGGCTGGTTGCCAGCCAATGCCGACAGACGACTCTTTCGATCAGCATCTTGAACGGCGACGACGCTCCAGACCTGGAGGTTAGAAGACGTGGAAGCCGACTGTGCAGCAGCGATCAAGGTCTCGATCGTGCCCTCAGGCAGAGGTTGGCCAGTGAAGGCACGGACGCTGCGGTGGTCGAGCAACTGGTCGATTGTGTCGCTCCAAGGTTTGAGCGGCGAAACATCTGGTGCGCCGTAACGGGCGGCTAGTTTCAAGTGAGCATTTGCTGTCATGTGAGGCCTCCAAAGGGAACTGAGTTAATTAAAAAAGGCGATACCCTTGCGTCGAGGGGCATCGATGAAAACCCATGTACTGGTGACGGAATATTGAAAGCGAACTGATATCCAGGGAAAGGCAGCTAACGATTCGAAGACCTGCGTCGTCCTTGATGCTGAGTGGGCTTATCCCTGAATATCCAACTCCGTAACGCTCTTGGTAAGCCTTTGCGAAAACTGCCACAAGACTCTTCATTGCAGGCTTCACGATTGGGCTCGTCCATTCTGCGCCCTGCACCAATATTGATAAACGCACGAATTTGTATAGAGTTCATTTCTCATGTGAATATCTCTAGAGAGCACGCTGTCCGTGGCTCCAACTTGAGGCGGTGGACAGTGGACCTGCAGGATCTGGATCTGAACTTACTCGTGGTCTTCAATCAGCTGCTGCTGGATCGACGGGTATCAACTGCAGCGCAAAACCTGGGCCTCACCCAGCCCGCGGTCAGCAATACGCTCAAGCGCTTGCGTGCAGCACTTCAGGATGATCTTTTCGTTCGTACCTATCAGGGTATGGTCCCGACCCCTTTCGCCGAGCTATTAGCTGAGCCGGTGACGCAAGCCCTACTTACCCTTCGGGACGCCTTGAGCCAGCAAAATGTATTCGACCCGGCTAGCACTGTAAGAACTTTCACAGTGGCGATGACTGACATCGGTGAAATCTATGTGATGCCGAGGTTGATGGATGCTTTGGCAAGTCTCGCGCCGGGGTGCGTAATCAGCACCGTTCGCGATAATGTGATGAGCCTCAACGAGGATCTGCAGAACGGCAAAGTGGATTTGGCCATCGGCCTAATACCGCACCTGCAAACGGGTTTCTACCAGCGCCGATTACTTCAGCAACGCTATGTCTGCATGTGCCGTGAGGGCCATCCAGCCACACAGGAACCGCTCACACTGGAGCGTTTTTGCTCTTACGGACATGTGCGAGTTATCGCCGCCAATACCGGTCATGGTGAAGCGGATGCCTTGATGACGCGCCAAGGTATTCAACGCTCCATTCGGCTAGAGGTTCCTCACTTTGCGGCGATCGGCCACATCCTCCAACACACCGACTTACTCGCGACGGTGCCCGAGCATTTCGCCTCCTTCTGCAGGGAGCCTTTTGGCTTGACTGCCCTTCCTCATCCGGTTGCTTTGCCTGAGTTCACCGTCAACGTCCTATGGCATGGCAGGTACCACAGGGATCCAGCCAACAGCTGGTTGCGCAAATTAATATTTAGTGTTTTGTCAGAGGTTTGAGGGGACCTTCCTTTAGTGGTTCGCCGGCATCCATGCTGCCTGCCCGAAGCGGGTGCAGCGACTAGCACCGCTCGCGGGGTATCGTCAGGCGGGCCGGCCTGCAGGCAGCGATTAATTTGCGCAAATCGTTGGGCGCCGTTCGAACAACGCAGGATACATACCGCCCTACTACTAGCTATCGAAATGCTGTGCCCCTCTGCTTGGAACATTAAATGTAAGCGACAACTCAAACGCGCTTTGGTCAAGACCGCGTGTGCTCAAAGTGGGCGCAGGTTTTATGTCCTAGCTGCCTTACAACTATAACTGCCATTACTACATATGAATAATTCTCGCGACTTGTTCTCTAATTGTTCTACGCCTACGTTAGCAGCGAAGATCGCGCCAACAATAATTAGAGAAGCAATCGATGCGTTCGATCACTATTGGCATCGTGGGACTAGGCCAAATCGGTCTTCCAATTGCGACAAATCTGCTCGCCGCCGGTTTTCGTGTAGCTGGCTATCGTCGTTCGAACCCAGAAGCATTTGTTGAACTCGGCGGCATCGCCTTGGCGAGTCCTGCACAAGTGGCCGATGCGTCGGATTATGTCCTCACGTGCCTACCGAACGAAGCCGCTCAGATCGAGGTCATGGATGGACGCCAAGGACTTCTTAACGCCTTGCAGCCCGGGCACACGCTAATTGAAACCGGGACCTATCGTCGATGCTTCAAGCTGCGTCTGGCAGAGCGTATTGAGTATCGCGGAGCCAGGATCCTGGAGGCGGAAGTGAGTGGCTCACCTCTCGCCGTACTTCAACGCAGAGCCTCGTTATTCCTCGGCGGCGATGAGCAACTGATAGGGCATTGCAAGCCGGTGCTCGATGCAATCACGAGCGTTCAGTTCCGTATTGGCGAGTTTGGAAGCGCGGTTACGATGAAGCTGATTGCAAACTACCTCTTGACGATCCACACGGTGGCTGCGGCCGAGGCATTAAATTTAGGCGTCAAAGCCGGCTTCAGCGCCGACAAAATCATCGAGATGATTCGGCAGAGTGCTGGAGGTTCCACCATGTTTGCCAGCCGAGCGCCCATCATGGCCAGTCGTAAGTTCCAACCTGCGACTGGCGCGCTCGTTACCTTCGACAAATCCCTTCGTATGGCGAGTGAACTCGTTGAAGAGTTGGGCTGTGCTTCACCGCTGTTCAGCGTCGCACAGTCCTATTTTCTCCGCGCCTCTGACAAAGGCATGGAAAACGATGACATCTCAGCCGTCATCAAACTTATTGAAACCGACTCCCGTGACCATCCAGAAGAGGAAGGTACTCACGGTGCAGGCGACCTTTTCCGAAAACGCGCGTTAATTTGATGGTGGATTATGAAATACCAACTTTTCGCATACCAGTCCGACGCTGCTACTCCTGCAACAGGCTTACTGCTTGGAGATCGAGCTTACGACCTGAGCCGAGCGGCAAAGGCAGCCTCACTTGATCTCCCAGTAACCACAATCGATGGCTTGCTGGAAGACTGGAAACTCTCCGCCGTAAAGCTTCAGACGCTGGTTAACCAGGTCGCGGAACATCCGTCTGAGTATCAGGCTCACTTGCTCGACTTGAACACATTGAAATTTGCCCCCCCCTTACAGCACCCCGGTACCGTCTACGCCGCCGGCGCTAACTACAAGGACCACGTGGAGGCAATGGCGCGGGCTATCAACATCAAGCCACCTGTGGACCCACGCAGTGAGGGCATCCCACCTTGGCATTTCATCAAGGCCGGCCGAGGGAGTTTGGCCGCACATAAGCAGGTCGTCAAAATTCCCGAAGGAACACATAAACTCGACTGGGAAGCCGAACTGGCCGTGGTCATCGGTCGCCGGGCGTACCGAGTGAGCGAGGATGAGGCATTGGAGTATGTGGCCGGTTATACGTGCGCAAATGACCTGTCCTCGCGAGACCATGTGCGCCGAGGCCAAGTAGATCCGAGCAGTCCGTTCTATTATGACTGGACAGCTCACAAGTGTTTTAACGGAGCCTGCCCAATAGGACCGTTTCTGACTCCGGCTGAGTTTGTAGAAACACCGGAAAATCTTGACATCAAACTCTGGCGAAACGGCCAACTGGAGCAGAACTCCAATACCTCTAACCATCTTTACGGCGTTGCAGAGCAAATTGCTTACCTCACACAGCGAATCGAGTTGTTTCCTGGTGATGTGTTACTGACCGGGACGCCAGCGGGCGTGGGGATGGAGAAAGGGGTTTTCCTTGCGCGGGGTGATGTCCTAAAAGTATGGATTGACGGGCTCGGCGAACTGGAAACCACCATCGACTAACACTCTCATTGAGCCTTGCCGCCGGGCAACTGCCCTCCTCCGAAACTAAATGCGATGTTTTGGGGAGGGGGGCAATCAAACCCGCTGCAACGCGCTGCCGAAGCGTCGCCGGACAGATCATAACCAGCAATGGCCGTACCGGTTGAAACTGATGCCACTCAAACCATTCATTGCGAACAACCGCCCGCACCCGCGCATCAGACCTGCCTCTGGAACCCAAGCTCTATACAGGTGTGAATTGCCACCTTCGCAATTGCCTCGTTGAGCTCTGCTAGTCTGTTCGATGAAGTGTTCTGATTCTACCAGGAGCAACTAGTGAGTAAAAAAACACAAATCTCCCCTAAATTTGAGACTGCGAAAGAACCTGTGCGCTATCGTCGGGCAGTCGTCACATTTTTAGATATTCTTGGTTTTGCCAGCCTGGTGAAAAGTGGAGACGCGGACAAAGTCGAACACGTTCTTTCTGCCGTGAGGAAATATGCGATTCCCGAAAGCCGCGATCAAATGGATAATGAAGTGCCAACGATTTGCTCCGTAGCCTTCTCTGACAGCATCGTACGGGTACGCTTTTTAGACGGAGACAATTTACGGTATCCGATAGGACATGTGCTCAGTGAAATCAACGAATTGAGCCTAATACAAGGCGAATTAATATCGGAAAATATTATCCTACGAGGCGCTTTGACCATCGGAGAAATATACCTGAATCAAGGGATAATATTTGGCCCCGCGATGGTTACGGCTTACGAACTTGAAAGCAAGCTCGCCATCTACCCACGGATTGTGATCGACCCTAAGGTACTAAATGAGGTGCGCAAGGATGCTACGCTGCGAAGAGATGGGCACAGTGGCACTGATGAAATAAAAGAAATTCGAAACCTGGTGGCTCGGGGAGACAACGGACTTTGGTATATCAATTACCTGGCCAGCATGTGCGGGCAGCTTGACAACCCTGATCACTTGCCCGCCCTCCTCCAAGCACATAAACATCTGATTACCAGCCGCTATTCGACCAGCGAACAAACCAAAGGATATCTCGACAAATTATTGTGGCTAGCGGTCTATCACAACAAGATTATTTCAAAATTTTTGCCGGTGGAGCTGAACGGCTTGAAACTTAGAGCAAGTGATTTCGAAGTAAAAACTACCGAGATATCAGAGCTAGCGCGTCTTCCCCGTACAACCCACTGAATAATAGTGACGCCATCACTCAACCTCTAGATGTCACCAAGCCACTCGCCTAATATTTGGTTGTTATAGAAGTCTGAATGCAGATCGTGCTGCGGATCGATATTCTCCGAGTACAAGTACATTTTTTCTTGCTCGGGAAGGCTGACGATGTCGCCTAACCACATTATCACGCTGCCGCGCTGATTAATTCCATACGGAACAGACTGTCCCCCTTTCATCTGTATCGATCCAGCGCTCGACGTAGCCTGATCCAGGCTACAACTTTCGCTGTGCTCGTACTTCAACAAAACATCTTTATTGAAATAGATCGGCGTCAAATATCCATCCGAAGGAATATTCCTCAGCAACCCAGGAATAAAAAAGTGATCTATCGCTGAATACTTGAAGCTGGTTCCTTGCGCTATGGGTAGTTTGCCGCGACTGAACCTACCTACTTGGTTGATCGTTACGACATCTTTGTTACTTCTTTTGGCACGCGCCACCGTTTCTTCGATTATGGCCAAAGAAGTCGTAGGAAAGAACACCTCTCCTGTAGCGTCATTGAACAAGTAGGGCAGCTGGTTGAGCACTACTTTCACTCCAGAGCACTGGAATGAGCGTTTATCAAAGCAAAGCCTCAGCGGAGCACCGCTTTCATCAAAATAGCTATCATGAGAAACCGCTAGATCAATTTCCATTTTCAATCTCAATGTGAATTTTGTTCTACACCGCAGCCCCAGGCCGCCGAATATCGACATCCGCCACAGAAAAGCAGAGGAAAAGTAGAGGTCGGTGAGTGGCTTTCTGTCATACCAACCTGCCCCCTCTAAAAAGCTTCCCCATTAGGAGATGTCACGCCCACAGCCTAAAAGCGAGTGAGCGCCCATCGCCCGTGCGGGGGACCATTGGGAAAATCCACGCGCCTTCGTGCAGGGATTTGAAGATAAAAAAGAGTGGGGTGTATCACGTTGACTTAGCAATGGCGCCACAACTCAGACCTCCCATGCTGATTGCAAGTAATTCTCCCCAAAACCCGGAGCATCAATGGTCTCATTACGGTTGAGAAGTAACGGCTCAAAAATTTCGGGTATTCACCCGGCACAATGAACCGCTTTACACTTTCGAGTATCGAGTGGACTGCCAAGCAATCATTTGCCACCCCAAGTCGCCATTTCTCCATACGCTAATGTATCGCGAGTTTAAAATCATAGGCTCACCTCGGATAATGACATCCATCTCGATTAGCCCGTTAAAAACGGCGCAGTCACCCAGAATACGGACATGATCATCTTCGCTCTGGAGGCTTTTATAAATCCAAACACTTCTGCGCATGCCTTGAAGGTATGAGATCTTGCCATCACTTTTTCCATCCGAGTGGCTATAGGTGAGATCGCTGGAATAGATGCGCTCTAGATAATCCATATCTTGCTCAATCATTGCCCGCCGGCGAAGCGTCTCGAGTGCTGTAACAATACTTTTTACGTCTTGATCCGACATTTATTTTTCTCTTCGTTCGCAGTCAATTGGATGTATCACTCGAGGCCCTACTTATATTGTTGCTGCCTGATCGAGTGCTTTAACATGTTGAGAAGGATTCTTCAGAGCTCAATTCCCGGTAACTGCTGGCACTGATTTCCCCTCACTCAGCATATTCCGCAGTATGTTGAGTCAGTCGCCGTTTATTGGTTGGTTCAACCAGTCGACAGCTTGAAACCTGGCAAAATGGAAATTTAGCCCCGCCCTGCCAGGCCTCACTTCTAGCATCTAATCGAGGGGATTCATCCGACGTGCCGCTGGCGAGACTCTTCTGGCCGAGAATGGGTCTGTTCGACTTCGCATTTACCGTCGAGGAAATACTTCACCGACATTTTTGGACCCCACTGGTATAGGCTGGCGTCGCTGGCAACCGTGTAGCCAAATGGGGAGCCTTCGTTGAACAAATCCCCATCTGTGAAGTGCTCTATGAGGTTGCCCGATGGATCGGCCCAGTAGTCGAAGATCTGACTACCCAACACATGCCGGCCAACGCCCCAGAACGGGGACCAGCCTTGTTTATGCATCCATTCGTGCCCCAGGCACTGCGCATCAAAATCCTGCACCTCAAAAGAGGCGTGGTGAACAAAGTCTTTGTCTGCCTCAAATAGCGCAATACTGTGATGATCGGTCCACGCACTACCGCGATTCAGCCGCAGGAATGCAGCTATCGGGAAGTCAGGTTCGTTTTCTTTGATCACCAGATCAGACGGCAACATCCCGAGCGTCTCTCTGTACCACTTCAGCAACGCCCCGATGTCAGTCACTCCGATAGCGGCATGTCCTAGCCGCAGGACTTTTGCGGCACCTTTATCAGGACGTTGCGATTGTCCAAAGCGCTGTTTCTGTTGCGCCGAGTTGAGGGTCAGCGGGGCGCGCAGGGGCAATGCCTCTAACGGCTCGATGCCATGTACCAGCTCAATTCGACGTCCGGACGGATCATGCAACACCACGCATTGCCCGCCTCCAGGCCCTTCCAGATTTTGAATGGGCGACGCGCCAGGCAGCAGGGTCGCCTCCTGTAGGTTGTCAAAGCTTTCGACGGCGAAAGCGATAGCGCCAAACCTAGCCTGCTCTGACTTCTCGGCAATGTAGATATAAGGCAGAGAGCACGCCCCGCGCAGGTAGATCCGCTGCTCAGTGCGGTGCGCGACGACCAGTCCAAAGTCGGTCAGGAACCGTTCAATTGCAGAAAGATCGGGATGGTGGTAGACGACATGATTGATGTCTTTAATCTGCAGCACGATTGTTCTTCCTCAGCCGTGCCCGGAGCAGTCGCTCCACGGGCAGCCATTAACAAATGGGCAAGGCAACCTAGCCAAACCTGTAAGGGTCTAGCGGGGACACCATTCAATGGGCAAAAAGCAAGCCGGCTAACGCTAAAGCAGTCATACGCGATACTGCGGTGCAGTTCGCTAAACAGGCGACAGCTTCAAACCGGCAACCCAGCAGAATCAGGCTGGAGGATTTTCGTCGGCAATCAGATTGCTTAGCGTGCCAAGCCCCTCGATCTCGACAGTGCAAAGATCGCCCGGCTTCATGAACAGCTTCGGAGTACGGGCCCAGCCGATGCCCGCAGGCGTACCGGTGACGATGAGGTCGCCGGGCTCCAGCGTCACTGCTTCGCTGAGGATAGAAATCAGGTCGACGACATTAAAGATCATGTCGGCGGTGTTGCCCTGCTGCACGATCGCACCATTGAGGCGAGTTACCAGTTTCAGGCCAGATGCACCGGGTGGTAGCTCGTCAGCAGTGACGAAGGTAGGGCCGAATGCACCAGTGGCATCGAAATTCTTCCCAATGGTCCATTGTGGCGATTTGAATTGATAATCGCGTACTGAGGCTTCATTGAATATTGCGTAACCCGCAACATGTTCCAAAGCGCGCTCTTTGGAAATATGCCGGCCACCGGTACCAATGATGACGACCAGTTCACCTTCGAAATCCAGTTCCTCGGAGACACGGGGACGAATGATCGGCTCGCCATGCCCAACAAGGGTCGAGGAGAAACGGGGGAAAAAGGACGGATAGGACGGCTGCTCGTACGGACTTTCCTTGGTGTGCTCGGCATAGTTCAAGCCTACGCAGACTATTTTCCCCGGGCGCTCGATCGGCGGCAGATAACGTACCTTGGATAGGTCAATCAGGGGTGCATCACTCAGTCGATCGTGTGCTGCTTTGAGGGCATCAGCACCAGCATTGAGAAGATCCAGTAGAGAGCCCGGATAGCCGTGATCCTTTTCAGTCAGACCTCTCAGGGTACCCGCTTGTTCGACACCCAGTCCTTTGGAAGTCCCTTCTACGAAATGTACAAAACGCATGATCAGTCCCTCTATTGTTTTTGTTTTTACAAAAGGTACGGTACGTTACCGTACCACTATGAGAAACTTGCGCCGAAACCCAAAGCGCGTCAAGAGTGCTCATTGCGTTTTTTTAAAAAAATTATCGGGCTACAAATGCGCTTGGCAGGCGACGCAGCTGGAAGGCATATCCAGAGCGGGGTACGCTGTGGCGAAATTCTTATCGTATTTTTTTCAGGAATACCCGAGTCGCATGGAAAGCCCCCGGCAGGTAGCAAAGCGTCAAAGCATTCTAAAAGTAGCGACTGAAATGTTCCTCGCCGAGGGATACTCCGGCGTCAGCGTTGACGGCATCATTGCAACCATCGGCGGATCGAAGCGAACGATCTATAGCTATTTTGGCGACAAAGAAGGGTTGTTCACCGCCATGATCGAACAGCTCTGCGAAGAGAACGTGAGCCCTCTGACCCATATTGATCTGAAGCACAGCCCCCTGCAGGAAGCGTTAGAAACAATCGCTCGGATCTTTCTGGACGTTGTCCTATCCCCACGGACCATCGCTCTACACCGTTTGATTGTTGCTGAGGCATTGCGTACGCCGAAGGCGGCCCGGTCATTCTTTGAAGCGGCCCCCTCTACCGCTTACAACTGCTTGGCCGGGTATTTTACTTGGGCAGAAGGCGCTGGGCTGGTATCGCCAGGCGACGCTCATACCCGGGCAGTGATATTTCTCGATGCCCTGACTGGTGATCTGCAGTTGCGCTGCTTGCTAGGACTACGGGAGTTGCCTTCGCAGGCAGAAAGCGAGCACCTGATCACCGAAGCGATATCCATTTTCACCAACGGATTGCTGCCTAAGGATCGATAAGCTGCGCGATTTCACTGCGCAATGGGCTATGCAGTGAATCTCCCTCAGGCGACCTATACGATTGGGACAGTACCTCCGTCCATCATGTATTCGACCCCTGTAATCGCGCCAGCGTTAGGCGAAACCAACAAACCGATCAGATCAGCAGCCTCTTGCGGGCGATTAGGTCTTCCCAAGCGAACGCCACCCAGTGAATCCATAATCAGCTACCGTACTCTATCTTCGTCAGTACCCTAGCTTCAGCAATTCGCTTGACCATGGCCTCGGCAGCTTCAGTTTCAGTTTCAGTTTCAGCCCATCCTGGAGCTACTCAAACCACCCTGTTTCCTTTAGGACTTAGTGCCTTGAATCCCGCGGCTGTAAATGGACAGAACGGCCTTAGCCGCCGCATACGGCATGCTGGAGTGAAACAATGGGAGTTATTGAGCATTGAAGTCACGTGGACGATCACAGCGGATTTCTGCTCGAGCATCAATGGTATGAGACCTCGATCGATTCTCACTGCCGGACAAAAATTCAGATCGAACGCTGACGTCCAAATCTCTTCCTGCTTCGCAGCAAACCACCACCTGACGCGACACCGATCACCTGCTGGCAATCCTCAAGTCGAGTGAGATCTGCCGCTACAAAATGCGCTTCCAGTCCCCAATCTGGACGAAACCTGGCCGCACCAAGCAGCCGCCCCCCTTCTACAGGCATCGTTTGATACGCGGCTTTGCCAATGCTTTCAGTCGCGCCTGCAACAAAAATGAAGCCCCTTCAGACCGATATAATTTCCCATCAGCCAATCTCCAGTGTCTGAATTTTCCCGTCCTGCAGACCGAAGGTGTAATTCACTACGATCGGGCTACCTGGAAAATTTCCTGTCAAACGAGCCGTCATGATGACGCGACAGCCCAAAGGGTCCACGGTGTATTGGTATTTTTGCTTCGCCTCTTGTTTCCATTTTTTGATTGCGGCTATGCCTTCAATCAACCTACCTTCATCCTTGACCACTGCTGTGGCGGAAAAAATATGTTCCAGAGCATCTTTTTCATCGTCGGATTCGTTTCGAACATATGCTTCAATTAACGGATGCAAGGTGAGATTCATCGTTATTCTCCTTCAACATTAGTCACAGGAAGATGATCAGGTGCCCACGTGGAATTGACAAGAACGCACAAAATAGTGAGTGCCCCTTTGAAGCAGAGAAAGGTGTACACAGCGGACACTGCCGCCGTCGATGTCGAAGCCGTGTTCAGACTTTTGCGAGGAAGATGGAAGCTCCTGATCCTGTTCCATCTGTTTGATGGGAAGGTCCAACGATTTTCAGATCTGGAGCGACGGGTCTGTGGAATCTCGCAGAAGATGCTGGCGCAGCAACTGCGAAGCTTCGAACGAGAGGGACTGGTCCTGCGAACCGACTACGAAGAGGTGCCACCCAGGGTCGATTATCGGCTCACGCCGTGGGGGCAAAAGCTATGCCCCGTGATGGACAGCATGCTGGAATGGGCTGAGCAGCGCGCGGACGAAAATGACCGCCCTCTTCCCATAATAACAAACGTTACACACGCGTAATGACTCCACCGTTGACGATAGGGAGAGACACTCTCCCCGACGTCGAGGTTACCGACAGCTCAGATTGCCCCGCCCCGATCATGCTCATGCTCATGCTCATGGGCCGTATCATTTCATCACAATCCATGCCCTCCGAAGCGATCACGCACATTGGCGGTTTACGCCCTGCAGGTTTGGGTGAACTCGATCAACTCGACTGAGGCACACATGTTGCGCAGGATTCTTCCCTTTCCATCGATCTCACCGCTTCGACACCTTTCTGCTTCGTCGCTGCCACTGTTTCACTTAGATACGGCTTAATCAGCGTCGCGGCGGTCAGCAACGAAGACGTGGAAACTTACATCACGAATCCGGGAGGCAAATGACGGCTATCTCAGCCGCTCAATACTGCTTTGAGTAACGGATCATTCAGGTAGGCGACATTCAATCTCGTCCACGGATTTATACGCGATTGCTCCGGGGAAAAAATGTGTCCTGGCGCGATCATGAAACCCTTTGGAAGCAGTTGTCGCGTCAGCTCCCTGGCATCGTCAATGTGAGGAAACCTGACCCATAGATAAAGACTTTGCTCTGGACGAACAAATACCTCGGCCCCTATTTCATCCAACATCTGCAAACCTAATGTGGTGGCATTTTTCAACCGTTCTTGAAGACGGATCAAATGACGCAGGAAATGCCCCTCCATCAGAATGACATCAAC
>Ga0065714_10002707_pt1 | contig 31240 bp, 20 predicted proteins | sample MisRhiReplicate2_FD_59101 | JGI IMG/M metagenome (GOLD analysis project Ga0065714, IMG submission 59101) | Miscanthus rhizosphere microbial communities from Kellogg Biological Station, MSU, sample Rhizosphere Soil Replicate 2: eDNA_1 v2... | ecosystem: Host-associated > Plants > Roots >... | reverse complement strand
GCCCTGCCGGCCGCGCGCTGGCCGCTGGGTTCGTCGCTGCTCCTCGCGGCCGGCTCCGCCGCCATGGCGCTGGCCACGCGTTCATTGCGCACCGCCGATGCGCGCAAACAGCGCGGGCTGCGCCTTCTCATGGCGCTGGCCATGACCTGTGCGGCCGCCTCGGCCGCGCTGGACATCGGCGGCCATCTGCTGACCGGGCTCGAGCCGCGCGCGCAAGGCTGGAGCGCATCGGTCGGCATGCTGCTGGGCTACCAAGCCTTTCACATCGCCGTGCTGCTGCTGATGGGCGGCTATGTGCTGGTGCGCTCGTGGGCCGGTCGGCTTCAGCCCGCGGCCCGCGCGACGATCGATAACACGGCCCCGATGTGGCACTGCGTGACCGCGCAAGGCATTCTGGGGGCGCTCACGGTGCAACTGGTGCCGCGGCTGCTGGGGTAGGCGCTTCTATGCGGAAGGTGCGTGGGCGCCGATCATCCAGCAGGCGGCGGTGAAGCGGACCTCCCCGCCTCGTACAAAGGGCTCGAAGGCGGTACGCACGGTTTCGATGACCTGTGCGCGCCTGTGCTCGTCGGGCTCTTCCTGAAGCATCAGGCCCACGGGGCCGAGCCGGGTGAAATAGCCGTTCAAGTCCTTCTCGGGCATCGCGCACTCGACATCCATCGGCTGGATGTCGACACCCGTCCAGCCGCTCTCCTCCAGGATGGAAGACACGCGTTCGCGGTCGGCAAAGGCGAACTGCCCCGGCGCGCCCGGCTGGCGGGCCGGCAGGTTCGGCAGCAGCGGTGCGGCTGCACGCTCGGCCGTCGTCATGAACGGGTTTTCCGCGGGGCTGCGCCAGGCAAGGGCACGGAGCGCCGCGCCGCCCCGTGCCGCCTGACGCAGGTTTTCGAAGGCCTGCACCGGGCTGTCGAAGAACATGACGCCGAAGCGCGAGATGACCATGTCGAAGCTTGCGGGCGCGAAAACGTGGCGCTGCGCGTCGGCGCAGATGAAGGCGGCCGGGGAGCTTTCGCGCCGGGCGCGTTCGCGGGCGGCGGCGATCATCGGCTCCGAGATATCGACGCCGACGCATTGCCCTTTCGCGCTAGCCAGCAACCGCGCCACTGCAAGTGTGGTGGCACCGGTGCCGCAGCCCACGTCGAGCACCCGCTGCGCGGAACCGGCGCGGACCTCGTCGACGAGCCGGTCTTCGAAGGGCTGCAGTATGGCGTCGAGGGACGCTTGCGCATCGACCCAGGCGCGACCGGCGCGGCCATTCCAGAGCGCCGCCTGATCGGCTTCGGTTTGCTGTTGGTATTGCTGTTGCTGTTGCGTCATGTCCATGATCGTTTCTCCTTGGCTGGCCTCGAGAGGCGAAAGCTAGACTGTGCAACTTCAAGTCGACTTGAGGTCAAGAGGTGACGACAACACATCTGGATATTTCCCAGGTGGCGCAGCAATCGGGCGTTCCCGCATCGACGCTGCGCTTCTATGAGGAAAAGGGGCTCATCGCCTCCATCGGCCGGCGCGGCCTGCGCCGCCTGTTCGATTCTGGCGTGCTGGAACAGCTGGCCCTGATTGCCGTCGGTCGCGACGCGGGCTTTTCGCTCGAGGAGATCGGGCGCATGTTCGCGCGGGATGGCAAGCCGAGCATCGACCGCAAGATGCTCGCGTCGAAAGCCGACGAACTGGACAGGACCATCCGCAAACTCAGCGCCATGCGCGATGGCCTGCGGCACGCCGCGGCCTGCCCCGCGCCCAGCCACATGGAATGCCCGACCTTCCAGCGCATCTTGCGGGCCGCGGCATCCGGGGCCGTCAAGCGATCGCCCAAGCCGAAGGCAAGCCGGCAACTCCACTAAGATTCGCCCCCCTGACTCCGCCGCCAGCCGGCATCGCCCATGACGCACTCCCTGCGCCGCGTTCTCTGTGTTGTCCTGCTTTGCCTGCCGGCCTGGGTGCTGGCATCGGAGCCCTCCCGATTCACCACCGCCCTGCGAGAGACAACGCTCGGCGGCAACGCGGCCCAGGCCTTATTCCTCGTCGGCCTGATGCGCAGCGCCGGAGCGCCGACTGCCGAGGTGGAGGCCTTGCGCCAGGAGCTGCTGCATGCGTACGTGGGGCAGATCACCGGCCCGGCGCCGGCACCCGCGCCCCGGCCCGGCCCCTGGGAGTCCCTGAAGCGCCGGCTGCCGGGCATGGCCCCTGCCCCCGCAGACACCGTCGCCGCCGCGATCGCCCGCGGCCAAGCGCGAAGCCCCGTGCTCGACGCACCGTTTCGCGCCGCATGGCAAGGAGCACTCAACCAGGGCCTGGCCCCGCAATGGGAGACCGGCGCCGCGCGCGCTCCCTTCTTCACCTTCGAGATGCGCGACATGCAGCTCGTCGCACCCGGCCTCTGGGCCGCGCCGGCGGCCGGCGGCAAAGTCCACCTGATGCTGGCGCTGCGCCTGGTCAACACCTCGACGCAGCCGCTGCCGATATTCCGGCCCAGCATCGTCCTGGGCGGTGCGCCCGGCAGCGGCCTCGACAGCCTGGCCTTTGCCTGCGCCTGGGATCGCCCGGAGCGCCACCTGAGCGAGATGGAGGCCAATGCAGTGACCCTGGTGCAACCCGGCGAAACATCCGCGCCCTTGGCTTGCGATGCGCAGCCCGTCCCCATGTTTTGGCGCGACCAGTTGCCCGCGCTCATGGCCGCCGGCGCCGCCGCCAAACCGCTCCTCGTGCCGCATGACCTGGACAACGCACGGCGCCTGTATCACCTGGAGGCGGCGCTTGCGGCACTCGCGCCGCAGGGCGAAGAGTGGAGCCGGCGGCTCCTGACGGCACGCCACGAGCCCGCGCGGCAGTGGGCCCCCGGCGCGAGTGCGCTGGAGCCGCCTGTCTCGAGCCGCTGGGCCGCGCAGCCCCACCAGGGCTGGAAGGGTTCGATGGAGGCGCTGAAATACTTCCTTGGCGCCACGGTCCTCGCCCTGGGCTTGTTCGCCGCCGGGCGCGGCCTGCTTCGCCTCGGCATGCCGAAGCTCGTCATATCGGCAGGCACGCTGCTGGCGGGCGCGGGCATGACCGTGCTGGCCACCGCAAGCGTGAGCACGGGCGGCACGGGCTACGGCCATCCCCTCTTCACCGGCATTGCGCTGTGGAGCCTCTACTTCGGCCCTGTTCTCCTGTGCGTGCTGGCCTTGCACGGCCTGTTCAAGCTGCTGGACAACGAACAGATCAGCTGGTGGGACACCGTGGCCAGCGGCTGGCGCAGCGCGCTCGACTTGGCGTCCCCCACCAGCCGCGCCGAGTTCTGGGGCTTTGTCGGCCACTGCGCCTGGCTGTGGGCGCTCGCGCGTATCTGCCTCATGCCGTTGGACCGCTGGATCGGCCTCGCACTGCTGCTGCCGCTGGCGACACTGACCGTGCGCCGCGTGCGCAGCATGTCGCGCGCCGACATGACCGCATTGGCCGTGACCGCAGCCTGCGTCCTGCTGCTGGTCCTGGTTTGACCTGACGCCGCGCGCCCGACCAACTCCTACAGCACGACGGTCTCATGGCCGATGCGCTGGAAATTTTCCGCGCCGAAAGTTGCATGTCTGGGCATTGCAACCAACGCCGTCATTCCCCAGAAATGGCGACCGGAGACTTACTTCCATGGCAAGCGCCAATTCAGTTATTTCTTCAGAGCGTGTCGAGGGAACAGCCGTCTACAACCCGGCAGGAGACAAACTCGGCAGCATCGACGATCTCATGATCGACAAGATCTCAGGTCAGGTCCGCTACGCCGTATTGGAGTTCGGCGGCTTCCTGGGCATGGGCACCGACCGCTATCCACTCCCCTGGTCCATGCTGAAGTACGACACTTCGCAAGACGGCTACGTAGTGCCGTTGACCAAGGAGCAGATCGACGGCGCGCCGCGCTACGCGAATGACCAGGTGCCGGATTACGACGACAGGTACAGCGGGACGATCGACAAGTATTACGGGTTATAGGAGGGTGCGGGCCGCGGGGTTTGGAAAGACGCCGCGGCCTATCGCTCAATCTTGAAAGCAGCCCATGGCACGCGGCAGAACGCCTCGTCGAGCGGAACAACATTCCCTTTGACCGCGAGCGTTTCTCCCGTCAGCACGTTCTCGAACCCCGCGCCTTCCAACCCTTCGGGCAACGTCACCCTTGTTCCCTGCCAAGCCACCGCATCCGAAAGCACCGGCGCGTTGCCTTCTACCTCGCGCGGCACTCCGGCAAACAACCGCCCAGCCATCACCAACAACGTGCGCCCTTCGTGCCTGCGCGCGAAAGCCAGCACGTGCCGCGCCAGCGGCCCTTCGACAGGCAACCCTTCATACCCGCCTTCGCGGAAAAGTTCCGCGCACTCGCGCCGCATCGACAGCATCCGCCAGATGAACCAGAGCTTCGCGCCGCCATCGTGAGGCATCGCGGCGAGCGCCTGCACGCGCGCTGGCAGGTCGGGCTCGCCTGCCATCGTCCGGAGTTGATCCAGTCTCCGGGTGCGCAGTTCATAGTCCACCGGCCGCCGGTTGTCCGGGTCGACCAGGCTCAGGTCGATGAGCTCGCTGCCTTGGTACAGATCGGGCACGCCGGGTGAGGCGTACTTGAGCAGCGTGAGGGTCAGGCCGTTCCATGCGCCGAACCACGACAGCCGATCGGCCATGCGCTGGATGTCCGCGAGGCAGCCGCTTTCCGATCGGTCCGACAGGATGCGCTGCACCAAGCTTTCGAGCGCCCCCTCGTACTGAGGCTCGGGCTGGGTCCAGCGCGTGTGGAGCTTGGCTTCGCGCGCGGCCTTCTGCATGTACTGCCAGATGCGCGCGGCGTACGCCGGCACTGCGTCCGCATCGAGGCCGCCGAACGGCAAAGTGCCCAGCAGGGTCTGGTAGAGCAGGTATTCGTCGGCGCGTGAAGGTGCGGCAGCCTCCTGCCCGCCGCAGCAGAGCGCATGCCAGCGCGCGAGCGCATCGCGCCACTCGCCGGGTATTTCGGAGAGCACGTCGATGCGGTTGCGAACGTCTTCCGAACGCTTGTTGTCGTGCGTCGAAGTCGCAAGCATGGTGTGCGGCCAGTGCCGCGCGCGGTCGGCGCTGAGCAAGTGAAACTCCGGCACGTCGAAGCCGAAGTGATCGGGCTCGCCGCCCACTTCGTTCAGCGAACTGAGCGGAAAGTAGCGATAGAACGAGGTGTCCTCCACGCCCTTGGCCGCCACCGGTGCGCTGAACTGCTGGAAGCGCATCGCGAAGCGGCGCACGCGTTCGGCCAGCGCGGGCGTCGCATGCTCGGCCGCTTCGCCGCGCAGCGCGCGGCGCACAAAAGCAAACACCGAGCGGTCGGCGTCGCGGCTCTGGCGTTCGGCCGACTCGGTGGCAGCTTCAATGAAATGCGCGTCCTGCGCGGAGGGCGCATCGACGATGTAGGTGCGGTACACGGGCATGCACGCCGCCACGCCGGTGAGCGCGCGGCGCAATGCATTGAGCGTGTAGTCGCGCGTACTGCGGTCGGCCCGCGCAATCCTGAGCAGTTCTGTGGAGAGCACGTTCAGTTCCGACGACAGCGCATTGCGGATGACTTCGCGCTTGCTCGACCGGGCCACGGCATCGAACTCTTGCGTCTCGCCCGTGAACTCATGCCAGGTCTTGCGCAAGGCGCCCGCCGCGGTGATGTCGACCAGCACGCCGTTGGCCACGTTCGCAAAGCGGTAGCCGGTGGTGCCGTGCACATGCCATTGCACAGGCACTTCTTCTTCCGATGCGGCGATCTTCTCGGCCACCACGTAGAGCGGGCGCGGCGGACGGCCGTCCGCGTCCATGGTGGCCGGCAGCACGATACCCGCGCGGCGCGCATAGCCTTCCTGCAGTTGCCGGAAGTAGCGCGCGGGGTCGTAGAGGCCGTCGGGGTGGTCGATGCGCAAGCCGTCCACCACGCCGGCCGCCGCCAGGTCGAGCGCGAAGGACTGCGTGGCCTCGAACACCTCGTCGCGCTCCATGCGCACCGCCGCCAGGTCGTTGATGTCGAAGAAACGCCGGTAGTTGATTTCGTCGGCCGCCACGCGCCAGTAGGAGAGCCGGTAGGCCTGCACGTCGATGAGCTTGTGCAGATCGTCGCGGGCCTCGGGCGAACTTAGGTTGAGCTCGGCCACGGCCGCCAGCACGGCGCGCGCCAACGACGGATGCGCCTGCGCCAGATGCGCGAGCCGCGCCTTGAACAGCTCCTTGTCGCGCACGCGCTCCGTGCACTCGGCGGTCGTTTGCGCGTGCTGGCCGGGCAGGTGCCCAAAGGCAGTCGAGAGGCTGGCCAATTGCGCCGTGAGCGCCGGGTCCTTCAGGTGCGGCAGCGCGCGCGCCAGCACCACGGGGTAGCTTTCCGGCGCAAGCGGAAACCGGTGGTCGAAGTAGCGCAGCGCAAAGCTGCCCTCCGCCGCCTCGAAATGCAGCACCAGCTCTCCGCTGGAAAGCACCTCGCCGTAATGGCCGCCAAGCACTGGCAGCAGAACCTTGCCAGCCAGTTCCTTGTTGAGCGGCTGCCAGTCGATGTCGAAATGATGCGCGAACAGCGAGGCCGGGCCGTTCTCCAGTACGTCCATCCACCAAGCGTTGTCGGCGCCGAGCACGCCCATGTGGTTGGGCACCATGTCCAGCAGCTGCCCCAGGCCGTGCGCGTGCAGTGCTTCGACGAAGCGTGCGAATCCTTCGGCGCCGCCGAGCTCGGGGTTGATCTCGGCATGGGCCACCACGTCGTAGCCGTGCGTGCTGCCGGCGCGCGCCCGCTGGATCGGCGAGCAATACACGTGGCTCACGCCAAGCTGCGCAAGATAGGGCAGCACGCGAATCGCGTCATCGAAGCCGAAGCCTTGGTGAAACTGCAGGCGGTAGGTGGCCCTCGGCACGCGCGCCTGCAGCCGCTGGGGCGTCGGCTCCGCGCCCATGCTGCGGCGCGGGCGCGCCGTGCGCAGGCGCTCCGAGAGGCCCTTCATCGCATCGCCGGCCACGAGTTCCTGCACCGTCGGTGCCAGCTTGCGCCGCCAGTTGGGATGCGTGTCGGTGGTACCGGGCATGTTGGCCTGGTCTACTTCCCCGGCCACGTCCTCCAGCTGAAACACCATCAGCGCCGACGGCGCCGCGGCAAGGAAGGCGTGCACCGCCTGCATGGTGCGCGTTGAAGGCGTGGCATGCGCCAGCGCCTGCGCCGCTTCGTCTTGCGACAGCAGGCCCGCCTCGCGCACCGCCAGCAGAAAGCGGATGCGCTCCTGCGCACGGCCGAGCAGCTGCGCGTCGAACAAACGCGGATCGGGAAAGAGCCCGAGCGCCAGCCGCAGCCGCAGGTCATGGCCCGACCACCAGCCGGACAGCGTGGCCAGGTCGTGCGTGCTGATGGCGACCAGCGCCGCCGCGGGATAGGTCTCGGGGGGTGTGAAGCCGCCGTCCTGCTGCTTCTCGAAGTACAGCAGCCGGTATGACAGCACGTCGGCGCGCGCGAGCGCTTCACGCATCGCGTCTTCCACTGTGCCCAGATCTTCGCCCACCACCATGCAACTGTTTCGATGGCTCTCCAACGCCACGATGGCGAGCATCTCCTCCACCGGGTAGCGGACGTAGGCGCCGTCATGCGCGGTGCGGCCCGGCGGGATCCAGAACAGGCGCATCAGGCCCATCACGTGGTCGATGCGCAGCGCGCCCGCATGCCGCATGTTGGCGCGCAGCATCTGGACGAAGGGCTCGTAGTGATGGGTGCGAAGCCGGTCAGGGCGCAGCGGCGGCAGGCCCCAGTTCTGTCCTGCGGGATTGAACTCGTCGGGCGGTGCGCCGATGCTGGCGCCGACCGCGAAGCAATGCTGCGACGTCCATGCGTCGGACCCGCCGCGGTCCGCCGAAACGGCCAGGTCCAGGTAGAGCCCGATGCCCATGCCGAGTGCCGTGCAGCGCTTGCTGGCGCGTGCCAGCTGGCAATCTGCGATCCATTGCAAATACTGGTGATACTGAAGGCGGCTCTCGTGCTGCGCCTCGAAGGCCTTTACCGCGGGCGAATCGACCTCGCGATAGGCTTCGGGCCATGCGAGCCAGCCCCAGCAGTTCGGATCGGCCGCGGCAAAGTGGGCCTGCAGCGCCTCGAAAAGCGCATGCCGCCGCAGCGGTTCGCCATGCGCGGACACAAAGGCAAGGAACGCCTCGCCTCTTTCATCGGGCGCACCGGCCGGCGACAAGTGATGCGAGCGAAAGTGCTCGAACAGCAGCTCCAGCACTTCGAACTTTACGGCCGCGACGCCGGCATGGTCGACCATTGGCGCAGCCCGGAGCGCCGCGAGGCGGCCCTGGAACTCAGGCGACTCCACGCGCCGGCGCGCGGCTTCGCAGTGCGCAAAATCATCGGCCGCTTCCACGTCGATGTACAGCACGTTGAGCCACTGCCGGGACGACGGGCTGTAGGGGCTGGCGCGCAGCGGGTCGGTGGGGAACAGCGCATGCAGCGGGTTGAGCCCGACCACGTCGGCGCCCTGCCCGGCCATGCCGTCGATCAACGCCTCCAGGTCGCCGAAGTCGCCCATGCCCCAGTTGCGTTGCGAGCGCAGCGCATACAGCTGCACCGCCGGCCCCCACACCCGGCCGCCATCGCGCACCGCGGGCGGCCGGTAGCAGCGGCCCGGCGATGCGACCACCAGGGTGCGGCCCACCAGGCCATCGATGTGAAGCCAGTGATAACCGGGCGCGAGCGGCTCCGTGAGTTCCATCGTGCAGCAGCCATGCGGCCATGGCTGTGCGTCGGCTTCGCCCTGGCGCGAACGCCCTTCCTCGTCGCTCAACCGCCAATGCAGCCTGCCGGAAAGATGCGGCAGCTGCAGCGACCAGTGCCGCGCATCCGCTTGCACCACCAGCACCGGCGGCATGGCGGGAACGGGCGACGAACCGGCGGCGTCCACTTCGGCGGCCCCCGCATGCACGCCGAACTCGCCCAGCAGCGCTGCCAGGCTCTCGGGCGTGGCGTGGCGCTGCGTTCCAAACGCATCCACATAGGCGGGCGAAATGCCGTGGTGCCGGCACAGGCGTTCCAGCGCGCCGTGGTCCCAGTGGCTCGGATCAGTCAACGCCCATGTCCTCCAGCGTCGCATGCACGGCGCCGCGCTCGAGCCGCAGGCCCGCTGCATCGGCCGCGGAGCCCGTGCTGTAGATCACTGCGCCGGGCGGTGCCGCAGCTTGCACGGCCGTCTGCGTGCCAAGGTTGGAGACCAGATGAAGACGCTTTTCGCCCAGCTCCCAATCGAGCTGGATGACGCCTGCTTCAACGCGATGGTTTCCCGCACGATGCGCACCCGCCAGATGCGGCACCAACAGCCGATAGCGCACGTCGAGCAACTGCTGCACTTCGCACAGCCGCGCAAAGTGCGGTCGCGTGCCCCGCTCGCGCCACCGCAGCTTCGACGCAAGGAACGTCTCCTCGGCATTGGGATCGGGAATGCGTGCGCGGGCCGCTTCGTCGGCAAAGGCCGCGAAGCCGCCGAACTCTGCGCGGCGCCCTTCGGCCACCGCAGAAGCAAGCTCGGGCCCGAAGTCGCAGAAATAAAGGAATGGCGAAGAGGCCGCGAACTCGTCGCCCATGAAGAACATGGGAACGTGCGGCGACAGCAGCAGGCAGGCGAACGCGGCGCGCACCAGCACCGGGTCGCCCAGCGTATGAATGCGCTCGCCGAACGCGCGGTTGCCCACCTGGTCATGGGTCTGCAGGTAAGACACGAAGGCCGTGGGCGGCAACTGCGTGCTGGGTTCGCCCCGCAGCTCCCCGCCGCGAAAAGCCGACGGCTGCCCCTGGTAAATGAAACCCTCGGCCAGCGCGCGCGCAAAGCCGGCTGCCGGGTCGTCGGCATAGTCCGCGTAGTAGCCGTCGCCTTCGCCAGTGGCCAGTGTGTGCACCGCATGGTGAAGATCGTCATTCCATTGCGCAGTGCCGGCGATGGGCCGGCCGCTGCCGTCGCGCGCGAGCATCGAGGCCTGGTTGGCGTCGTTCTCCAACACCAGGTGCACGTGCCCTTCGCGCGCCGGCCCGGCGTCCAGTGCCTCGCGGATCTCCTGCACGATGTGCTTGGGAGAGGTATCGCGAATGGCGTGGATCGCATCCATGCGCAAGCCATCGACGTGGAACTCTTCCACCCAGTACAGCGCGTTGTGGATGAAAAAGTCGCGCACGGTGCGCGAGTGCGGGCCGTCGAAGTTGATGGCCGAACCCCAGGGCGTGCGCTCCGCCGTATTGAAGAACTCGGGGCAGCACGCATGCAGGTAGTTGCCCTCTGGGCCGAAGTGGTTGTAGACCACGTCGACCAGCACCATGAGCCCCAGCGCATGTGCGGCGGCAACCAGCGCCTTGAGATCCTCCGGCGTGCCGTAGCTCGCGTCCGGCGCGAACTGCAGCACGCCGTCGTAGCCCCAGTTGCGCGCGCCCGGAAAATCCGCGAGCGGCATGAGCTCGACTGCGGTGATGCCGAGTTCCGCCAATTCGCGGAGCCGCTCGCGCGTGGCGTTGAAGGTGCCTTCCTCGGTGAAGGTACCGACGTGCAGCTCGTACACCACGGCCTCATGCCACGGGCGGCCCCGCCATTCGGCATCGGTCCAGTCGAAGCGGACGGGATCGACGATCTGGCTCGGCTTGTGCACGTCTTGCGGGTTGAAGCGCGAGGCCGGGTCAGGCATGGTGATGCCGTCGGGCAGGCGGTAGGCATAGCTGTCGCCATGGTGCGCATCGGCCAGCGTGAGACGGTGCCAGCCATCGGCGCTGCGCTGCATGGCGTGCGACACAGTCGCTGCTCCGGCGGGCGTGTACAGCAGCAAGATGTCGTTGGCCGAAGGCGCCCAAAGCGCGAAGTCGACGCCGCCGCCATGCACCGTGGCGCCAAAGGGCATTGCGTGGACACGTTTCATGGCCGCACGTCCGGCCGGCTCAGCACCACCAGCGAGCGGCACTGCAGCGGGTAAGCGGGCTCCGACCAGGCGGGTGCAAGCGCGGCCACGTCTTCGGTGGCGGGCGGCGGCGTGCCGCTGGCTGTGTCGAGCAGCAAACGCCAGGCGCCATAACGTGCGGCCGGCAGCGTGAACGAAATCTCGTCGTGATGCGCGTTGAACAGCACCAGAAAATCGTCGTCGTGCTGCGCCTCGCCGCGCGGCCCGCGGTCGGCGATGCCGCCGCCCGACATGTACATCGCCAGGCAACGGGCGTTGGCATCGCTCCAGTCCTCGGGGCGCATTTCGGCGCCGTCGGGCTTGAGCCAGACCACGTCGGTCACGCTCTCGGCCTCAGAGGGCTTGCCGGCAAAGAAGCTGCGCCGCCGGAACGAAGGATGCGCGCGCCGCAGCGCGATGGTGCGCTCCACGAAGGTGATGAGCGCCTGGCGTTCCGGCGTGGGCGTCCAGTCGATCCAGCTGATGTCGTTGTCCTGGCAATAGGCGTTGTTGTTGCCGTTCTGCGTGTGGCCGCGTTCGTCGCCGGCCAAGATCATCGGCACGCCCTGCGACAGCAGCAGCGTGGCAAGCAGGTTGCGCTTCTGGCGTTCGCGCAGGCTTTCGATCTCCGGGTCCGTGGTCGGCCCCTCGGCACCGCAGTTCCATGAGATGTTGTGGCTGTTGCCGTCGCGGTTGTCCTCGCCGTTGGCCTCGTTGTGCTTCTCGTTGTAGGAGACCAGGTCGTTGAGCGTGAAGCCATCGTGCGCGGTGATGAAATTGATGCTCGCATTGGGCCGCTTGCCCGACCAGCCATAGAGATCTTCCGAGCCCGAAAGCCGTTTGCCGACCTCGCCGATCACGCCCGGATCGCCNTTCCAGAAGCCGCGCATGCCGTCGCGNTAGCGGTCGTTCCACTCGGCCCANCCGAGCGGAAAGTTGCCCACCTGGTAGCCGCCGTGCCCCAGGTCCCAGGGCTCGGCGATGAGCTTGACGCGGTTGAGCGTCGGGTCCTGCCGTATGGCATCGAAGAAGCCGCCCAGGTTCTCGACCTTGCCGGCTTCGCGTGCGAGCGCCGAGGCCAGGTCGAAGCGGAACCCGTCGACGTGCATCTCCTCCGCCCAGTAGCGCAGCGAATCCATCACCAGCTGCAGGGCATGCGGATGCTCGAGGTTGACGGTGTTGCCGCAACCCGTGAAGTCGTCGTAGTAGCGCCGCCGCTCGGCGTTGACGATGTAGTAGGAGGCGTTGTCCACGCCGCGCATCGAGAGCGTGGGCCCGAGCTGGTTGCCTTCGCAGGTGTGGTTGTAGACCACGTCGAGGATCACCTCGATGCCCGCCGAGTGCAGCGTCTTCACCATGGTTTTGAACTCCTTCACCTTGCCCGAGGCGCTGTAGCGCATCTCGGGGGCGAAGTAGGCCAGCGAGTTGTAGCCCCAGTAGTTCTGCAGGCCCTTCTCGGCCAGGTGCCGGTCGTTCAGGAAGCTGTGCACCGGCAGCAGTTCGATGGTGGTCACGCCCAGGCGCTTCAGGTAGTCGACCACGGGCGCGCAGCACAGGCCGCCGTAGGTGCCGCGCAGCTCGGGCGGAACATCGGGGTGGCGCATGGTGAAGCCGCGCACGTGCAGCTCGTAGATCACCATGTCCTGCCAGGGCACCGACGGCCGGTGGTCGTTGCCCCAGGTGAAGGCGGGCTCCAGCACGCGGCCCTTCGGCACCAGCGGCGCGCTGTCGCGGCGGTCGAACGAAAGGTCTTCTCGCTTGCTGCCTACCGTGTAGCCGTAGAGCGCATCGCCCCAACGCAGCTCGCCCACCGTGTCTTTCGCATAAGGGTCGACCAGCAGCTTGTGCGGATTGAAGCGGTGCCCCTCTTCCGGCTTGTACGGCCCATGCACCCGGTAGCCGTAGGCCTGCCCGGGACGCGCCTCGGGCAGGTAGCAGTGCCACACACCGTCGGTGCGCTCCCGGATCTGAATGCGCTGGTGTTCATGGCGGCCCTTCTCGTCGAAGAGGCACAGCTCCACGCCTTGCGCGTGCTGCGAAAAAAGCGCGAAATTCACTCCTTCGCCGTCCCAGTTGGCGCCCCGCGGATAAGGGCGTCCCGGCCACACGGCCGTGATCGAATTGCGTTGGCTGCGTGTCATCAAATTGGAATGTGGGAGAGAAAAATGTCAACGCGGCGGCCGCTCGTCGTGCGGACCTTTGGGCGGGATGTTGTCCTTCGGCAGGCGCGGCCACCAGCGCTCGATCTGCTCCGCGGCCCAGTCCTTGCCTGCCAGCCCGAAGGCCAGTGCCAGGGCAAACACCACGCCGGCCAGCACCACCAGGAAGCTTTCGCGCACGATGTCGCCGCCAACCTTCACCTGGTCGAGCGCGATCAAGATGACGAAAGCCATGACGGCATAGCGCGCGATCTGCCCCAGCAGCACGGCATCGCGCATTTGCGCGCCGCGAAAGTAGCTCGACACCGCCTCTCCCACGAAGCGGGCGAAATACGAACCGAAAGCCAACACCAGCAAGGCCACGAAAAGATTCGGCACGAACCACACCACGCGCCCGAGCAGGTCGGCGATGTAGCTCAGGCCCATGCCGTTGAACGCCATCAGCAGCGCAGCCAGAATGACCAGCCAATACGCCAGCACGCCGAACAGGCTGCTGGTGTCGCCGGGCCAACCGCCCTGGCGCAGGAAGTTGTCCAGTCCGGCGCGTTCGGTCAGCACGTTGAAATTGATGGCGCGCAACGCCTTGGTCACCGCAAAACGCACCGTCTTGGCAATGAGCCAGCCGGCGAGCACCACGACCAGCGCAATGGCCAGGCGGGGCACAAAGGCTCCAACCTGGTAGAGCATTGCGTTCAGCGGCTCCAGGTGAATGCCAAATCTGTCCATGTTTCTCTCCGGTGCGTGATTGCGGTTGCGAGTGCGGTTGCGGTGTCAAACGAAAGCGGTGGATGCGGTGCAAGCATCAACCGGGCCGCTCCGCCTGCAAGATCGCGAGCACGCCGTTCAACGGCACCTGTGCCCAGTCGGCGCGGTTGTTGAGTTCGTAGCGAAGCTCGTACAGCGCCTTCTCGAGCTCGAACAGCGCGAGCAGTTCGGTGTCGATGCGCGCCGCGCCACTCTCCTCGCCAAACACCCCTGTATAGCCGTCCATGAAGGCCTGGCGTGCGGCCTGCTCCCAGCCGGCCGCGGCCGGCGCGAGGTAGGCAGCTTCTTCCGCGCTTTGGGCCACACGCCGGAGGGCCGACCAGCGCGCGTAGTTAAACGAGCGCAGCATGCCGGCCACGTCGCGCAGCGGCGATCCCTTGGCCCGGCGCTCGTCGAAGCCGCGGGCCGGTTCGCCCTCGAAATCGATGATCACGAAATCGTTGTCCCGCAGCAGCACTTGGCCCAGGTGGAAGTCGCCGTGGTAACGGCTCTTGATGGCGCCCTGCGCCCGTGGCTTGCGCGCGTCGACCGCCGCCAGCAGCGCGTCTTCCATTGCCAGCAGTGCCTGCGCATCGGGCTGTGCCGCGGCCGGCAGCTGACCAACCCTTTCGCGCAGCAGCCCCAACGTGGCACTGGCGTCGGCCCTTGCCTGCGCGGTGTAGCGCGCGATGTCTTCGGCCAGCAGCGGCTCGGGGTCGAACGCTGCCGCGCCGGTGCGCATCGACAGCGCCTGATGGAGCTCCGCCGTGCGCCGGCCCAGCGTGGCCATGAGCGCGAGAAAGCCGCCGTGCACCGCAATGGGGTCGGGCAGCGCACCGCTGGTGGTGGCGAAATCGCGCAGAAAGCGCTCCAGGTAGCCCAGCGTGTGGTCCCAACCGTCGCCCTGGTTCGACACATAGGACTGCACCATCGCCAGTGTCATGGTGCGGCCGTCGTTGCCGGTGTATTCGAGCGCGCCCAGCACCGGCACGCAGTGCGGATACTTGGCCACCTCGGTCAGGAAGCGGCCCATCTCCAGTTCGGGGTTGAGGCCCTCGCGCAGGTGCCGGTAGCCCTTGAGGAACAGGGTCTCGTCCACCGTCACCACGGTGTTGCTGCTCACGCCGCTCGGACGCCCGACCGGCAGGCTGGCAATGTCGCGGCCCATCGCGGCAAAGGCGGCCGTCGCGCGGAACCGCATCCGCCCGTTGGCGGTTTCCAGTTCCATGCCGCTGCGGATGGCCTGCAAGAGCGCGCGGCAAAACGCCTCGTCGTAGAACGCATCGCCCATCAGCCCCACCTGCGCCTGCTGCCGCACCTTGGCGAGCGCCGCCTGCGCAACGCCGGCCATGCGCTCTTCATCGCGCTCTTCCCAGGCCAGTGCCAGCGGCATGAAATACGTGGCGCCGCCGGGCGGGCCGTCGAGTTCGAGCAGGGGCAGCATCCAGCTCAGCGGGCCGACCTCCCAGATGACGTGGTCTGCCAGGCGCGCCCGTTCGATGGTGGTGCCCTTCGACGCATACCATCGCTGGATCTCGATGTGGCGCGGCAGCGTCTCCAGCTCGAACTGATTGCGCATGCGCTCGGACATGCCGATGCGCCATGGCATCACGCGGTCGCGGAAGAAGCTGGTCCAGCCGTCGAACAGCACCAGCGTGGGCCACTCCTGGAGCGCCACGCCCTCCTGGTGCCAGCTGGGCATTTCGGCATCGGAGGTGAGCCGGAACCAGTAGAAACCGTACGAGGCCAACGTGAGCAGGTATGGCAGTTCGCCAATGGGCGGAAACGGCGCGCGGCCCAGCATCTCGATGGGCACGCGGCCCTTGAAGGCTGACAGGTCGAGCTCCACCGGCTGCGCGGCGCGCGAGAGGTTGAACACCGTCAAGATGATGTCGTCGCCGTACTCGCTCAGGTAGGCCAGGATCTTGCGATTGCCCGGTTTCAGGAAGCGCCGCTTGCCGCGGCCGAAGGCATGGCTGGTCTTGCGCACTGCGAGCATGCGCTTGGTCCAGTTGAGCAGTGAGCTGCTGTCGCGCGCCTGCGCCTCCACGTTGAGCGCCTCGTAGCCGAACATCGGGTCCATGATGGGTTGCAGGTACAGGCGCTGCGGATCGGCGCGCGAGAAGCCGGCATTGCGGTCGGGGCTCCACTGCATGGGCGTGCGCACGCCGTTGCGGTCGCCCACGAACACGTTATCGCCCATGCCGATCTCGTCGCCGTAGTAGATGATGGGCGAGCCCGGCATCGACAGCAGCATGCCGTTCATGAGCTTCACGCGGTCGATGTCGTTTTCCATCAGCGGCGCCAGGCGCCGGCGGATGCCCAGGTTGATGCGCGCACGCATGTCGGCGGCATACATGGTGTACATGTAGTCGCGCTCCTTGCTGGTCACCATCTCGAGCGTGAGCTCGTCGTGGTTGCGCAGGAAGATCGCCCACTGACAGCCCTCGGGAATGTCCGGCGTCTGCTGCATGATCTCCACGATGGGGTGCCGGTCTTCTTGCGCGATGGCCATGTACATGCGCGGCATCAGCGGAAAGTGGTACGCCATGTGGCACTCGTCGCCATCGCCGAAGTATTCGCGCACGTCTTCCGGCCACATGTTGGCTTCGGCCAGGAGGAATCGGTTCTTGTACTGCGCATCGATGGCGGCGCGCACCTTCTTGATCACCGCATGGGTCTCGGGCAGGTTCTCGTTGCTGGTGCCGTCGCGCTCCACCAGGTAGGGAATCGCGTCCAGGCGAAAGCCGTCCACCCCCATGTCGAGCCAGAAGCGCATCACCTTGAAGATGGCTTCCAGCACAGCGGGGTTGTCGAAGTTCAGGTCCGGCTGGTGGCTGAAGAAGCGGTGCCAGTAGTAGGCCTTGGCCACCGGGTCCCAGGCCCAGTTCGAGGTCTCCGTGTCGGTGAAGATGATGCGCGTGCCCTGGTAGATCTGGTCGGTATCGCTCCACACGTAGAAGTCGCGCTCGGGCGAGCCGGCGGGCGCACGGCGCGCGGCCTGGAACCAGGGGTGGTCGCTCGAGGTGTGGTTGATGACCAGCTCGGTGATCACGCGCAGCCCGCGCTCGTGCGCGGCGTCAAGCATCTCGCGGAAATCGTCGAGCGTGCCGTACTGCGGGTTCACGTCTTCGTAGGCCGAAATGTCGTAGCCGTCGTCGCGCAGCGGCGAGGGGTAGAACGGCATCAGCCAGATGGTGTTGACGCCCAGTTCCTTCACGTAGTCGAGCTTGGCCGTCACGCCCTTGAAGTCGCCCATGCCATCGTTGTTCGAGTCGAAGAACGCCTTGACGTTGAGCTGGTAGATCACCGCGTCGCGGTACCACAGCGGGTCGTCGCTGATGTCGATTTCGACCGTTTCTAGTGCAATGTGGGAGACGGGAGCGTTCATGGGCGCGGCCTCACAGGAAGTAGTCGAAGTCGCGCTCGTCGCTATGGCGCCGCCTCACGACGAAGATGTGCGCGGGCACGCTGTGCGGATCGAGCCGGATGTAGTGCCGCCCGCCCTGCCAGTTGAACCGCTGTCCGCTCAAGAGGTCATGCATCTGGAACCCGCGCAGGGGGTCCACGCCCACGCTCGCAGGATCGAGTTCCACCCAGCCCGTCTGCACGTTGTACGGGTCGAGGTTGACCACCGTCACGATCACGTTGTCGCCGCCTTCCGAAGTCTTGGCATAGGCCAGCAGCTGGTCGTTGTCGATGGGCAAGAAGCGCAGGCTCCGGTCCCATTGCAGCGCCGGGTTGTCGCGGCGAATGCGGTTCACGCGGGCGATGAACGGCGCCAGGCTCGCCGGGTCGTCGTGGTTCCAGTGGCGCAGCTGGTACTTTTCGGAGTTGAGGTATTCCTCGCTGCCGGTCGAACGCGGCAGGTGCTCGCGCAACTCATACGCCGGGCCGTAGATGCCGTAGTTGGCGGACAGCGTGGCGGCAAGCACCAGCCGCGCCATGAACACCGAGGCCTCGCCCCCTTGCAGCTGCTCGTGCAGGATGTCGGGCGTGTTCGGCCACACGTTGGGCCTGAAGTAGTCGACACCGGGCGGCGTCGAAAGCTCGGTGAAATATTCGATGAGCTCCTGCTTGGTGTTGCGCCAGGTGAAGTAGGTATACGACTGTGAGAAGCCCAGCTTGGCCAGCCGGTGCATCACCTTTGGCCGGGTGAAAGCCTCGGCAAGAAAGATCGCCTCCGGGTGCTCGCGCCGGATTTCGCCGATGGCCCATTCCCAGAACGGAAAGGCCTTGGTGTGCGGGTTGTCGACGCGGAAGATGCGCACGCCCTCGCCGATCCAATGCTCGATGACGCTGCGCAGCTCCGCCCAAAGGCCCCGCCAATCCTCGCTCTCGAAGTTGAAGGGATAGATGTCCTGGTATTTCTTGGGCGGGTTCTCGGCGTACTGCACGCTGCCGTCCGGCCGCCAGCGAAACCAGTCGGGATGCGCCTTCACGTAGGGATGGTCGGGCGCGCACTGGAACGCGATGTCCAGCGCAATCTCGAGGCCGTGCTTCGCAGCCTCCGCATAAAGATGGCGAAAGTCTTCGGCAGTGCCGAGAGCCGGAAGAATCGACTTGTGCCCGCCCTCCGCCGCGCCAATGGCCCAGGGGCTGCCCACGTCGTCGGGCCCACTGGTGAGCGCGTTGTTGGGCCCCTTGCGTTGTATGCGGCCGATCGGGTGGATCGGCGGAAAGTAGAGCACGTCGAACCCCATGGCCGCGATGGCGGGCAGGCGCGCCTCCACGTCCTTGAAGGTGCCGTGCACGCCGGGCGTCGGGCTGGCCGAGCGCGGGAACAGTTCGTACCACGTGCTGAAGCGCGCGCGCTCGCGCTCGGCCTCCAGCGGCAGCTCGACCGGAAAGCGCACCAGATGGCGGCGGTCGGGATGACGGCGCGCGAGCATGGCCAGTTCTTCGTCGAGCGCCAGCGCCTTGAGGGTCGACACCTCGGACGACGGATGAGCCGCCACGGCATCGAGCTCGGTCGCCCATCGCGCGAGCGCCTGCCTGTCGACGCCCTCTGCCCGCTCGGCGGCCGCAGCCACTTCCAATGCGCCCACCTGCGACGCGATGCGCACGTCGTCGGCCTCCACGCGGCGCGTCATTTCGCTGCGCCACGATTCGAAGGGATCGACCCACGCCACCGCGGTGTAGTAGTAGCGCCCGAGTGCGGGCGGCGAGAAGGAAGCCTCCCATACGTCGTTGACCAGCAGCTTCATCGGCACTTCGCGGAACTCGGCCTTGTCGTGCGGCCGCCAGCACAGCTGCACGCGCAGCACGTCGTGGCCATCGGTGAAGCAATGCGCCTTCACGCGCACCATTTCTCCCACCACGCACTTGACCGGAAAGCGGCCGTTGTCCACCGACGGCAAGATGGCGTCGATGACCGCGCGCCGTTCGCCGTCGCGCACCTCGGGCATTCTTGAAGTTGCGGGTGACTGCGGGGTAGCGAACAGTTTTTTCATGATGGCCGGTGTTCGAGGATCAGCGTGGAAAGCGGCGGCAGGGTCATGGACACCGACTGCATGCGTCCATGCGAACGCACGGGCGCCGATTCCACGCCACCCAGGTTGCCCCAGCCCGAGCCGCCGAATTCCACCGCGTCGGTGTTGATGAGTTCGTGCCAGAAGCCGCCCTGCGGCACCCCCAGGAGATAGTTGGTGCGCGGGACCGGCGTCATGTTGCTGACCACCAAAAGCGGCGGATGGCCGCCCTGCCCCTTGCGCAAGAAGGCGAACACGCTGTGCTCGGCATCGTCCGCGGTGACCCACTCGAAACCCGAGGCGGTGAAGTCCTGCTGGTGAAGCGCGGGCGCGGCGCGGTACACGCGGTTGAGCTGTGCCACCAGCCGCTGCAGGCCCGAGTGCCCTTCGAGGTCGCACACCCACCATTCAAGTTCGCCGTCGTGCGTCCATTCGCGCCGCTGCCCGAACTCGCCGCCCATGAAGAGCAGCTTCTTGCCCGGGTGCGCCCACATGAAACCGAACAGCGCGCGCAGATTGGCAAACTGCTGCCACGGGTCGCCCGGCATCTTGCCCAGCAGCGAGCCCTTGCCGTGGACCACCTCGTCATGCGAAAGCGGCAGCACGAAGTTCTCGTGAAACGCATAGACCAGCGAGAACGTCATCTTGTGGTGGTGGTACCTGCGATGGATGGGCTCTTCCTTCATGTAGGCGAGCACGTCATGCATCCAGCCCATGTTCCATTTCTCGCCGAAGCCCAGGCCGTCCATGTCGGTGGGCCGCGAGACGCGCGGCCACGCAGTCGACTCCTCGGCCACGGTGATCGTGTCGGGATGCTCGCGGTACACGGCGCGGTTCAGCGTCTGCAGGAAATCGATCGCCTCCAGGTTCTCGCGGCCGCCGTGGCGGTTGGGAATCCATTCACCGTGATTGCGCGCGTAGTCCAGGTAAAGCATCGAGGCGACGGCATCGACGCGCAGCCCGTCGAGGTGGTAGCGGTCGAGCCAGAAGAGGCCCGACGACACGAGGAAGCTGCGCACCTCCGCGCGCCCGTAGTTGAAGATGCTCGAGTTCCACTCCGGATGAAAGCCCTGCCGCGGATCGGCATGCTCGTAGAGGTGCGTGCCGTCGAAATACGCAAGGCCGTGCTCGTCGGTCGGAAAGTGCGAGGGCACCCAGTCGAGCAGCACGCCGATCTCGTTCTGGTGCAGATGGTCGACCAGGTACATGAAATCCTGCGGCGAACCGAAGCGCGCGGTGGGCGCAAAGTAGCCCGTGGTCTGGTAGCCCCAGGAGCCGTAGAACGGATGCTCGGTCACCGGCATGAGCTCGACGTGCGTGAAGCCCATCTGCTTCACGTAGGCCGCAAGTTCATGCGCGATCTCCCGGTAGCCCATGAACTGGCCATCGCGCCTGCGCCATGAGCCCAGGTGCACCTCGTAGACGGACATGGGCGCGTCCAGTGCGTTGCGCGCGCCGCGGATAGCCATCCATTCGCGGTCCTGCCATTCATAAGAAAGTTCGCAGATGCGCGAGGCCGTGGCGGGCGGCGGCTCACTACAGAACGCCACAGGGTCGGCCTTGTCGACGACGAAGCCGCCGAAGCGGGACCGGATCCGGTATTTGTAGGCCTGGCCCAGCGCCGCGTGGGGCACATGGCCTTGCCAGATGCCCGTGCTGTCGGGCGATGGCGAAAGCGGATCGGCTTCGCCCGACCAGTAGTTCCAGTCGCCCACTACCGACACCGATTCGGCATTGGGTGCCCAGACGGCGAAATGCGCACCGCCGTCTTTATCCGGGTGGCAACCCAGGAGGTCGTACAAGCGGGAATGGGTTCCTTCTCGGAACAGGTAGGCGTCTTGTGCTTCTGGCTTTCTTGGCGGCGGGTTCACTGGCACCGGTGTTCCTTGCGTGCAGAAGGCCAGCGAACCGGGTGCCCAAAGGAGCACGCTTGCGGCTTTCACAAGACCTGACCGCCCAATTTGCAAAAAAACCGGGCCCCGCGGTTAAGGCTGAAGCCGCCTTGCCGTGTCGGAGAGTTGCCCATCCACGCGGCCGGGGTATGCAAAACCCGGGCGCGATGCAGCTTTTTTACTTACGCGGCAACCGGCGCCTCCGACGAGGCCGCGTCTTGCGTGGTGGCAAAGCGCGGCGAGAAGTCCTCGATGGTCAGGACGATGGGCGCACGCGGGTTGGCCATGTAGCGACGGAGCGCGGCGGCGCTGAGGGCTTCGCAGTGCATCCTGCAGGTGTCGAGCAGGCGGTCGCCCAGGTTCCTGGTGTCGAAGACATCGTGCAGGGTCTCCTCCGAGATCTGCGCGATGATGCGCGCGCCATCATGGCCGTCGGGATAAATGGCGAATCGGACGGTCGCCGTGTCAAAGCAGTAGATCCCTTCAAAATCCATGGCTGTCTCCTGATCTTTCGAGCGCGTTCATCTGCAACTCGAATTCAGCGCGGCTCCACGCCCCCGTCGGGATGGACTTCCGCGCATATTCAAGAAGGATGCGCCCTACATGCGTTGAGAGGGCCGGGAATCGTGGCCTCGTGTGCGTAAGACTTGCTGCAATCCATGTCCGCCGCGCCCACCGATGAGCCAGTTCTTCAGGCCCATGTGGCGCGAGCCGGCTTGCTCTGCCTCGCCCGGATACCGGATGCGGGCCAGTTCCTCGCGGCCCTTTTCGGTGATGGCCAGCACCTGCGCCGCGGGCTCGGCGCCAGACAGTTTCAATGGATCAGACGGTGCCGGAACAAAAGCGATCACGAGCCCGGCCTGGCGAAGAATCCGGACTGCGTCCATCTCCTTGGGCGTCCGAAAAGACACGGGCAGGCGGGATGCNGCAATCTGCTTGAGCAGGTCCATCGACATGGCAAATCTCCTTNAGCTTTGGAATGACGATTGACGATTTCGACGACGAACGACNTAGGTTTGGCGGCCGAGCTTTTCAAGAGCCCGGACGATTGGTTTTTTTTCTTCGTGAGGCGCGTTCCATAGCACGCAAGCAATCGGCGCGACCAACGCAAAAAGCGCGAAAAAACCCCTCTTGAAAAAGCGCAGCCAGCGTCTATTTCGCTTATCGGAAGCGCTGGAGACGCCTCCGGCGCTCCGTTCAACTTTAGTTTTGAATGGAGGTTTTCGCCATGTATCGATCCCTGTTCCCGCGCGACATGTTCGCCGAAATGGATCGCCTGCAGCGCGAGATGCAGCAGGCTTTCGATCTGTCTCCGACCATCCGTGGCTTCGGCCGCAACGGCTTCCCGGCCCTGAACATCGGCGGCACGCCGCAAACGGTGGAGATCTACGCGTTTGCGCCGGGCGTCGACCCGTCGAGCCTTGAGGTCAACCTTGAGCGCGGCCTTCTCACCATTGCCGGAAAGCGCGAGAACGCGCTGCCGCAAGAGGACGAGAAGGCGGCCATCCACATCAACGAACGCTTCGAGGGAACGTTCCGCAGGGTGCTCACCCTGCCCGACGACGCCGACCCCGATGCCGTGACGGCCAAGTACCGCGACGGCGTGCTGCAGATCTCGGTGCAGCGCCGCGCTTCGTCGCAGCCGCGCCGCATCACCGTTCAGTAAGACAAGAGACGAAAGGAGAGACGACCATGACTACCAACACATCGCCTAGCGTTTCCGAACGGGCGCAGCTCGCCCGCAAAGGCAAGGAAGACGACACACGCTACAGCGACGCCGCGCTCACGCCCCCGGTGGACGTGATCGAGGACAGCGGTGGCATCACGCTCTATGCCGATTTGCCCGGCGTCTCGCGCGACAAGCTCGGCCTGCACGTGGCGTCGGACACGCTGACCATCGAAGCGGAGTCCGACCTGTCGGTGCCCGAGGCGCTCGAGTCGAGCCACACCGAAGTGGGCCTGGGCCGCTTCCGCCGCGTGTTCACGCTGAGCAAGGAGCTGGACACCGACAACATCTCGGCGGAACTCAAGCAGGGCGTGTTGAAGCTGCGCATCCCGAAGGCCGAGCACGCCCAGCCGCGCCGCATTGAGATCCAGGCGTCCTGAGTGGCCTGACTTGCCTGATTGGCTTGATTGGGTGATGCCACATGCGCTCCGGAGGTGATGAACGATGAGCGGGACCGAACGACTGGCGCGCCTGCGCGCCGACGCCGCAGCCCTGAGCCCGCGCGCCGCGCACATCGCGCTGGCGCTTCTGCCCGCCGTCGAGCACCTGCCGGACGCATGGAAGGCGGGCCTGCACAAGACGCTGGCGCACCGCGCCAGCGCCACTGCGCCGCTTTCGCCCGTCGAGTTCGATGCGATACGCGTCACCGCCGCCAGCCTGCCGGATGCGTATCCCGAATGGGTGGTGACCGATCCGGAGCACCCGAAGGCGCGGGAGCTGATCGTCAATGCCTGGCAGGCCGCGCAGCAAGCGCGGCCGGAACCCAGGCATCGCGGCGCCTGAGGCGAAGCCTGCGCCCGCACGGCACCCTGCCCTCCGCGTGGCAGCGCATGCCTACGCCGATGTGCGCATCCCCCTACAACGCCCTCGCGCCCGCAAAAATAAGGTGGGCGCAAGGACATCGAAATGGCTTTCGAATCTTTCCGCGATCGCAAGTACGCGGGCCGCGCGCTCGCCAAGCGCCTGGGACTCTTCGCCGGCCGCCGCGACGTGACGGTGCTTGCCTTGCCGCGCGGCGGCACACCGGTCGCCTATGAAGTGGCCAAGGCACTCCATGCTCCGCTCGACGTCCTGGTGGTGCGCAAGCTCGGCGTGCCGTGGAACCCTGAATTTGCCATGGGCGCCATTGCAAGCGGTGGTGAACGGCTCATCGACGACATGCTGGTGCGCGAGCTGGGCATCTCCACCCGGGACGTCGAGGAAGTAGCGAGCAACGAAGCNTACGAACTCGANCGGCGCGAGCGCGTGTACCGCGGCGGACGGCCCGCGCCCGATTTGNGNGGCCGCACCGTCATCCTGGTGGACGACGGGCTTGCCACCGGCTCGACCATGCGCGTTGCCGTACGCGCGGTGCGCCGGCAGTCACCAGCCCGCGTCGTGGTGGCCGCGCCCGTGGCGGCGCCCGAAGCCTGCGAGCTTTTGCGCGGCGAGGCCGACGAGGTGGTATGCGCCGAGATGCCCGATCCCTTCCTGGGCGTGGGCCGCTGGTACCTGGATTTTTCGCAGACCAGCGACGAAGAAGTGTGCCACCTGCTCGACGACGCGAACCGCCACAGCCCGCGCTCCGCCTGAGGACAACGAACGATGCAGCCATCACGCATTTCACGAGAGACCGACGCATTGCGCGCCGCAGCCCGCCCGATGGACGGCTCCGCGGGCGACCATGACGCCCTGCTCGACCTTATTGGCGACGCGCACTACGTGCTGCTCGGGGAAGCCTCGCACGGCACGCACGAGTTCTATGCGGCGCGCGCCGACATCACGCGCCGCCTGCTGGCCGAAAAGGGGTTCAACGCCGTGGCGATCGAAGGCGACTGGCCTGATGCCTACCGGGTCAACCGCTATGTGCGCGGCGACGGCGAAGACGCCAGTGCGCGCGATGCACTGGCGGGCTTTCGGCGCTTTCCCACCTGGATGTGGCGCAACGAAGACGTGGCCGGCTTCGTCGAGTGGCAGCGCGCCTTCAACGCGGCAAACCCGGCGCAGGGAAAGACCGGCTTCTATGGGCTGGACCTGTACAGCCTGCATGCCTCGATCGAAGCCGTGCTGGCCTACTTCGATCGCACCGATCCGGACACCGCACGCAGCGCTCGCGAACGTTATGGCTGCTTCGATCGCTTCGGCGACGGCGGGCAGGTCTACGGGCTGATGGCGGGCCTGGGCAAGTCGGATTCATGCCGGCAGGAAGTGATCGACATGCTGGTCGAGATGCGCCGTGCTTCAGGCGAGGCCTGGCGCAACGGCAATGCAGTCAACGAGGAAGAGGCATTCAATGCCGAGCAGAACGCGCGCCTGGTGAAGAACGCAGAGGCCTACTATCGCTCGATGTACCTCCACGACGTGTCGTCATGGAACCTGCGCGACCGGCACATGGTCGAGACGCTGGGCGAACTGGAGCGCCACCTGTGGCGCACGAGCGAACGGCCGAAGATCGTGGTGTGGGCCCACAACTCGCATTTGGGCGATGCGCGCGCGACCGAAATGGGCGAGCAGCGCGGCGAGCTCAACGTCGGCCAGCTGGTTCGCGAACGCCAGGGCCGCGATGCGGTGCTGGTGGGCTTCACCACCCACACGGGCACCGTCATGGCGGCGTCCGACTGGGGTGCGGCGCCCGAGCGCAAGCAGGTTCTCGCCTCGCGGCCCGACAGCTATGAAGGGCTCATGCACGACACTGGCCTCGAACGCTTCATGCTGCCCCTGCGCGGCGAAGGAAGCCATTTCTTCGCGCTGCGGGAACCCCGACTGGAGCGTGCCATCGGCGTCATCTACCGCCCCGAGACCGAGCGGCAAAGCCACTACTTCTTCGCGCGCTTGCCGGTCCAGTTCGATGCGCTGCTGCACTTCGACCGGACCCGCGCGGTCGATCCGCTGGAGCGCGATGCGGCCGCGCCGGATATCGAGGTGCCGGAAACCTATCCCTCCGGCAAGTAGAAGCGTCCCCCAAAGGGAGCTCTGCCTCCTACTGCGCGACGATCACGCCCTCGAGCGGCTGCAGCACCAGGCCGCCCTTCAATGCGCCGGTGCGGTCCGCATGGGTCGAGACGAGCACGACGGTCTCGGCCGGCAGCAGTTCCGCGGCCACGGGGGTCTCGCTGGTCGTGAAGTTCAGCAGCACCACCAACCGCCGCTTGCCTGCGCTTCTCGCATAGGCCAGCACATCGGCACCCGCTTCGAGTTGCTCGTGGCTTCCTTCGTGCAACGCGGGCTCGTTGCGCCGCAGTGCGATCAGCTTCTTGTAGAGCTGCAGCATGGAGGCGGGATCGCCCTGCTGCGCCTCGACGTTGCGCATGCCCCAGTCGCCGCCCAGGCGCAGCCAGGGCGTGCCGTCCGTGAAGCCGGCGGCGTGCGCGCCGCTCCACTGCATGGGCGTGCGCTGCGGGTCGCGCCCCAAACCCTTGCCGGGCTCGTTCTTCTCGAACGGGTCTTGGACTTCATCGGGCGGAATGGGAACGTCGGTGAGGCCGATCTCGTCGCCGTAGTAGAGCGTGGGCGTACCGCGCAGCGTGAGGAGCAGCATGGCCGCGAGCCGCGCCCTCTCCTGCCCGACACGGCTCGCGATGCGCGGCTTGTCGTGGTTGCCCAGCACCCAGTTGGGCGCAGCGCCATGCGGCAATGCCGCTTCGTAGTTGCGCACGATGCGGTCGATGTCGGCCGCATGCCACGGCGCGGTAATGAGCTGAAAGTTGAACGGCAGCTGAACGCCCTGCAGCAGCCCGTCGGAGGTGCGCCCGTAGTAGGCCATGAGCCGCTCCAGCGGCAGATAGAGCTCGCCGATCAGAACGCGCGCGGAAGCCTCGTCGCTGAACTCGTCGACCACGCGGCGCATCTCCACGATGATGTCCTGCATCTCTGGCCGGTCGGTGGTGTACAGCGGCAGCAGCTGGTGCGAAGGATCCTGGCCCACCTGGAACGAGGGGTTCTGCGGGTTGTCGCGAAACTCCACGTCCTTGATGAGGTGGTACAGCACGTCGACGCGAAAGCCGTCCACGCCGCGGCGCAGCCAGAAGCGCAGCACGTCGTACATGGCTTGGCGCACCTCGGGATTGCGCCAATTGAGATCGGGCTGCTCCTTCAGGAACGAGTGGCAGTAATACTGCCCGCTGACTTCGTCGAAGGTCCATGCGGGTCCGCCGAAGTTGCTGAGCCAGTTGTTGGGCGGGCCGCCGCCGGGCGCGGGGTCTCGCCACAGGTACCAGTCGCGCTTGGGGTTGTTGCGCGAGCCCCGGCTCTGCACGAACCACGGGTGCCTGTCCGACGTGTGGTTGGGGACGAAATCAAGCACCAGTTTCAGGCTGCGCGCCTTGCACTCAGCCGCAAGCGCATCGAAGTCCTCCAGCGTGCCAAAGCGCGGGTCGACATTGCAATAGTCGGAAATGTCGTACCCGAAGTCGGCCATTGGTGAGGGGTAGATCGGCGAAATCCAGACGGCATCCACGCCAAGCTCGACCAGATAATCGAGCCGCCTCTGGATGCCTCGCAAGTCGCCGATGCCGTCTCCATCACTGTCCTGGAACGAACGCGGATAGATCTGATAAACGATTCCGTTCTTCCACCAAGCATCGGCCGACATCGAATTTCCTTTCGTGTTGTTGCATTGCGAGGCACCTATTCTTAGGAGGTTCCCCGGCATGATCAACGACCTTTGGTACAAGAACGCCGTGGTGTATTGCCTGTCCGTGGGAACCTTCATGGATTCGAACGGCGACGGCTGCGGCGACTTCGAAGGCCTGACACGGCGCCTGGAGTACCTTCACGGCCTGGGAGTGACGACGCTCTGGCTGATGCCGTTCCATCCATCGCCGGGCCGTGACGACGGCTACGATGTTTCGGACTATTACAACGTCGATCCCCGATTCGGCACGCTCGGCGACTTCGTCGAGTTCACGCATTCGGCCGAGCAACTCGGAATGCGCGTGCTGATGGACCTGGTCGTCAATCACACCTCGGACCAGCACCCCTGGTATCAGGCAGCGCGCAAGGACCGGAATTCAAAATACCACGACTGGTATGTCTGGTCCGACAAGAAGCCGCCCCACTTCAGCGACGGTGTGGTTTTTCCGGGCGTGCAGAAATCGACTTGGACATTCGACAAGATCGCAAGGCGCTGGTTCTTTCACCGCTTCTACGAATTCCAACCCGACCTGAACACGGCAAACCCCGCCGTGCAGGCGGAGATCCTCAAGATCATGGGCTTCTGGACGCAGATGGGTGTGTCGGGCTTCCGCATGGACGCGGTGCCTTTCGTGATCGGCGCCAAGGGCCCGAAGGTCGTGCACCCGACCGAAAGATTCGACATGTTGCGGGAGTTCCGCGAGCTGCTTCAATGGCGCCGCGGCGACGCCATCATCCTGGCCGAGGCCAACGTGCTGCCGAAGACCAACATGGCCTACTTCGGCGACGAGGGCGAGCGGCTGCACATGATGTTCAACTTTCCGGTTAACCAGAACCTGTTCTATGCCATGGCCGCTGGCGACACGCGGCCGCTGGCCAAGGCGCTGGAGTCCACCAGGGAGCGGCCCGCTACATCGCAGTGGGGCATGTTCCTGCGCAACCACGACGAGCTCGACCTCGGGCGGTTGCGCCCCGCTCAGCGCCAGCGCGTGTTCGATGCTTTCGGCCCCGAGAAACACATGCAGCTGTACGACCGCGGCATTCGCAGGCGCCTCGCGCCGATGCTCGGCGGCAACCGGCGCAGGCTCGAGCTCGCCTACAGCCTCATGCTCACCCTGCCCGGCACGCCTGTGATGCGCTATGGCGACGAGATCGGCATGGGCGACGACCTCAATCTGCCCGAGCGCACCTGTGCGCGCACGCCGATGCAGTGGTCCACCGAACGCCAGGGCGGGTTCACCACCTCGTCGAAGCCGGTGATTCCGGTGATCTCGGGCGGCGCCTACGGCTTCGAGCACGTGAACGTGGCGGCGCAACGGCGCGACCCCGACTCGCTGCTCAACTGGATGGAACGCGTGATCCGCATGCGCAAGGAGGTGCCGGAAATCGGATGGGGCGACTTCAAGGTGATTCCCCACGTGGAAAAGTCCGTGCTCGTGATCCGCTACGAATGGCGCGGCAATGCGGTGGCCTTCATCCACAACTTTCGCGCCGACCCGCTCGAAATCAAGCTCGACGCCAAGTCGTTCGGCCGGCATGGCGGGCAGCTGATCAACCTGCTCTCCAATGCGCACAGCCGCGCCAACTCCAAGGGCACGCACTGCATGCTTCTGGAGCCCTACGGGTACCGGTGGTTCCGGGTCGGCCCTCTGGATTACCTGCTCAAGCGCGAAGAGATGTGACGCCGCCCGCCAACCCACGAGTTATGGGGGATTGCGCGAGGTACCCATCCCCCCTCTTCTGACACACTAGGCGCGCAGCGCGGGCCGCATCGCGCTGCTTTTTCCACGCCAATGAACTCATCAGGTCTCCGGAACATCCACATCAGCTTGAACACGCGCCTAAGTCTCGGCGTGGCCGCGGTGGTCCTGGCGGCCACCTTCGCTATTGCGACGGTGGCATTGCAGCTGGTCAAGACCAGCATGAAGAGCTCGATCGAAAGCGAAGCATTCGCGCGGCTGTCTGCCATTGCGAACACGGTAGACCAAAAGTTCGTCAGCCGACGCACGCTGCTCGAGACCTTTGCCGACAGCGTAAAGACGAACGGCTTTGCAGACGCGGCAAGCTTGCAGGCCTTCATCGAAAAGCACCCATCGCTTCGCAAGGCGTTCAGCAACGTCGCGTTCTTCACGCCCGATGGTGACCTGATCGCGAGCCTCAGCGGCGCGCAGCAGCCCGGCAAGGTGAACATCGCGGACCGCCCCTACTTCAAGCAGACGATCGCGTCCAAAACCGGCGTCCTCTCCGATCCTTATCTGAACCGGCTCAACGGCTTGGCTCAGATTGCCCTCACCGAGCCGGTGCTGGACACGGCCGGCAACGTGAAGTACGTGATCTCGGGCGCCATCAATCTCCGGGAGCGGAACATCCTGGGCGAGCTCGCCGACGTCAGGTTCGGCCAGACCGGCTACCTGTTCATCACCAGCACGGAAGGCAGCGTGATCGACCATCCATCAACGGAGCGCATCATCAACCAGACGGGCCTGAAGGGGGTCGGCAATCCCGAGATCGATCGTCCGATGGAAGGCTACGAAGGCGCGGCCGAGGGCGTCAACCACGCGGGCGTGCACGCTCTGTACGCCTTCAAGCGGCTGCGCGAGACCAACTGGGTCATGGGCTCCATGTATCCCACCAAGGAGGCCTTTGCCCGGATCGACGCGATCGAGCGCTCGGCCTGGATGGGCGCGGTGGTGCTCGCAACGCTTGCCGGCGCCCTGGCACTGGCACTGGTGCGCCGGCAACTCAGGCCGCTCACGCATCTGCACCGGCACATGCTCGACGTGGACAACCCCGCGCTCGAAGCCGCCGTGCCGCGCACTTATCCGAAGGACGAGATCGGCGACATCGCGCGCACCTTCGACACGCTGATGTGGCAGCGCAAGTCGAGCGAGAAATTCCTGCGCGACATCACCGACAACCTGCCCGCGATGGTGTCGCACGTCGATGCGCAAGGCCGCTACACCTTCGTGAACGCTCCGCTTTGCAGAAAGCTCGATCGCGGCGCGGCCCAGCTGATCGGACGCGAGGCGCGCAGCTTCGGAGACGACGACGAGGCCATGGAGGCCGCCGTCCAGCGCGTGATGGCCGGCGAGGCCGTCAGTTTCGAAAGAAGGGGCGATGCGCGCCGCGGCGAGGAAGACCGCTACTTCCAGACCGAGCTCATTCCCGACCGCAACAAGGCCGGACAGGTTCGCGGCTACTACGCCATGACCTCGGACGTGACGGAGCGCAAGCGCATCGAGTTCAGCCTGGCGCACAGCGAAGCGCAGGTGCGCATCATCGCGGACAACATCCCTGCGCTGGTGTCGCACGTCGATGCGTCATTGCGCTACACCTTCGTCAACGCCCAGGTCAGGGCGCTGCACAAGGAACGCGCGATGGTCGGCCGCTCGATGCCCGAGGTTCGGGGTCCGGCTGATTTCTCGCTCGTGGAGCCAGCCTATGAGCGCGCGCTGGCTGGCGAAACGGTGGTCATCGAGAAAGCCGGCGACGCGGCGCTGGGCATTGGCGACCGAACCTACAAGGCTCACTACATTCCAGACCAGGACGCGAACGGCGTGGTGCAGGGCGTGTTTGCCATGACCTTCGACATCACCGACGAGGTGAACATACGCAAAGCCTTGACCGCGCAGGAAAAACGGCTGCGCGACGTGACCGACAGCATTCCGGCACTGGTGGGCTACTTCGACAGCAACGAGAACTGCCTGTTCGCCAACAGCCGCTCGCGGCGCATGGCCG
>Ga0065714_10064588_pt1 | contig 31322 bp, 35 predicted proteins | sample MisRhiReplicate2_FD_59101 | JGI IMG/M metagenome (GOLD analysis project Ga0065714, IMG submission 59101) | Miscanthus rhizosphere microbial communities from Kellogg Biological Station, MSU, sample Rhizosphere Soil Replicate 2: eDNA_1 v2... | ecosystem: Host-associated > Plants > Roots >... | reverse complement strand
CCTTTGCCCAATATAGCATGTTCGAATGTCAGTATATTGGGCTATGGGTGTATAGTTAATGAGATTGGGCTATGGGTGTATACAGGTGCTGGCTATGGGTGTACAATTGTGCACACGGTCAGGCGGGGTATGGGTGTATAGGCTTGGCTGGCTATTCTTATCGTAGGGTTAGGGGTGTATATATGAGCGACGAACTGATGACAGGTGATGAAATGCAACCAGACCAGGAACGCGCCAGCTTTGGCAATTACGGCGGGGCCACTCGGCAGAAAGTCGAGCTGCAGCCCCTGATCGACAAGATGTTGCACGACGTCGAGCTGATCGATTCAGACCCGCACATGTCGCGCAGTGAGAAGACCAAACGCATAACGCGGGTCGCTGAGAGCCTGAAAAAACGCCTGTATGAGGACAAGCGCCGCAAGGACGAGGACAAGCTGCAGCCTTCGAGCTATCGCCGGTATCTGACGCTTGTTCGCAAGGCCGTCACCGCTAAAAACTGGCGGCATCATGCGATTGAAGAGTCGGCGCGCCGCCTGGCAAAGCGTCACCCGCGTTACGCCGAGCAGCTGAATGCTCTGGCTGAACTGACCGATATCACTGAGCTGCGCCTCGCGCACCGTGACCTGCTGGCGCAGGTTCGCCAGGATCGCGACCACGAAGCCTTCGAAGCCATCCAGGATATGAAGCTCGACCACGAAGTGATGCGGCACCTGGTACTGCCTAAGGCCATCAAGGAGGAGCTCGCGACCCAAGCCACCGCCACGCTCGAGGAGCGCGCGACGAATACCGTCGAGATCAATTACTACCAGTACATTGAGGCGGCGCACCGGCTACTGACCGACGCCGAGATCGGAACCAACGGCGAGGCCGTGCAGCGGTTCTCGTCGCTCGCGCTGGGTCTGGCGATGGTAACCGGCCGTCGTGAGGTTGAGGTTTTGAAGCTCGGCCGCTTCAAAAAGGTAGGTGAGTACGAGCTCGAATTCAGCGGCCAGGCCAAGCGCCGTGGCGGCGTCGACTATGGCGCGAGCTATCGGATCTACAGCCTGATTCAGGCCGACCAGGTGCTCGAGGCGCTCGATCGACTACGGGCCTTGCCTGAGGTGCTCGAGCTGCAGCACCTGGACAACATCGAGATCAATCGCCGCGTCGCGAAAACCTTAAACACCGTGGCAAAGCGGGTGCTTGGCAGCGAGGCCCGGGTATTCAAAGACAGCCGCGCGATCTGGGCTCGAATCGTTTTCGAGATCCATTTCACCAGGGACGCACGGTGGAAAACTGTCAACGAGACAGTGTTCTGGCGTGAAATGCTGGGTCATGAGGACATGGACACCCAAGAAAGCTACAAGGCCTTCAAAATCAGCTACGCCAACGAGGCACCGGCTGAGCCAGTGAGCAAGTACGCCAGTCGGCTCGAGGCCCTCGAGGCCCTCGACGAGCAAGCCGCTGGCGGCGTCGCTTCGCAGCGTATTCACAGTTGGGTGAAAAAGGCTGTGGCTGCGTCGCCTGACGTACTGATCTCGCAGAAAGCGATCTCGGTTAACGTGGGCAGTCACCGCCAGGCGATCAAGGATTATCTGTCGATGGCCAGCGAGGCCCTTGCCACCCCGAACCGCCCTGCTCGAGCGGTTGCGCCGGCTGTTCCGGCAGAGGTGGCGAATGCTAGACCGAGAGTCTCGGTGCTCGAGATCTCGGAGGGTCGTTTCGTTGCTGTGGCCAAGCTAAATGGCGTCGAGATCGCCAGAGCAGAGGGTGACAGCAGAGAGGAGGCTCAAAGGGCTTTGTTCGAAGCCGCGAGCGGTAAAACCACTGCCTGACATGGCGTCAAATCTTCTGCCGGGATCAGTCGACCCGGCAGAACATCCTGATTTTCTCCGCATCTGAGCTCTGTCTCAGCCTCCTCTAGTTTCTCGAGCGCTGTCTCGATCATGTCGAGCAGATCCCCTCGTTTTGCTTCCATTCCGGCCATCATGGCCATTCTGAGCGCCGATCTGGCGCGGCTGAGTTTAGCGGACGCTCTGTCCATTTTTTCTTGGCACTGCAAGGTGAATCCCTCCCCTTTGTTCCTATCGATGTTTAATTGCCATCACTGTCTATCTAGACAGTATAACGCGCCTCTGGCCGTAGTAGCTTTGCCGCATATCCGAGCATCCATTTCAGGACTTTAAATTCCGTCCCCGGATCCGCCATCCGCCGCACGACCCCCGGATCGATCTCCCGCATCAGCTGCACAACTGGCGTGCCGGCGGGGAGCTCGCAAAGCGAAGCAAAAGCGAATGCTCGTTCTGCTACTTCCAAGGGATACTTTTCAACTGTGCTTACACCCTCTACCTGCAAAGTGTCACTGTCCGCCGCGCCCGCTGTCGTCAGGGCGCGCTGCGCTTTGGGGGCTTCTGCGAGCTCCTCAGGGGCCAGCAGGGGCTGGTGCGTGGTTTCGTGGTCATGGGTGGTCAGGGAATGGACGTTTTTGGCTGCACGGCGCTGTACGTAGCCCATAACGAACGCCCAATTATCCATGTTGAGGGCAAAAAGAACCTGCCCGTTCGTCTTACGCTTTTTCGTGACCAGGCCGAGGCGCTCGAGGATCGACTTAACGACCGTGGTTGCGCAGGCCTTTGCGTTGAGGCTGGCGACGTGCCGGCCGAGTTTCAGAGCGTTGTACAGATCAAGCGTCGCTTGGTCGCGCTTGAGCAGTTCCAGCACCTGGCGACACTGCAGGCTGTTGAATTCACCAGTACCCGAATGACGATCGAGCGTGAGGATCTCGAATATCTGTTTCAGCAGCGCGTGCGCTGGGGTTTTGAAGCGGTGTTGAGTGAGGACTACCCGCGCCTTGCGCTGGGCCATGTCGTAGGCCTTCGCTTGAGATTCGTCCGCCTGCAGCAGCTCGAGCTGCACAACCTTGGCGATCCCCCGATCGTCATAGAATGCGACGTCGTCCGCGCGGATATCGTCAACGCCGAGCTGGTGCTCGATGTGGTAGCGATCGACCTGGGCGCTTTCCGCCTCGCTGCGGACTTCTTGACGATTGAGCTTGAGGAAAGCCTCCTCGGTTGGCGTCTCGACGCTGTCAATCAGATCCATGCGCTTGGCAAACACCAATTCGCCCGCGAACTTGCGGTTTTTGCGCGACATGTCGGTCAGGTCGTCAATGGTCTGAGGATCGATCGCCAGGCGCTGCACCTGGTAACCCTCGCCGGAGAGCATCAGCAGCAGGTTGTTCGCAAAGCTGTTGCGCGCTTTGTTCTCAGAGGTGACGGTCGATAGCCAGATCTTGTCGAAAGCGGTCTTTTTGCGGGTCAGGCGGAATTCTTCGGGCGTCTCCTGGAACTGGCAGACCAGATCCTCGGCGACCAATAGGCCACGATATAGCGACTCAGGGTCGGTTTCACGCTGGCCGGAGGTGTGGCCAATGCCGACGACGTAATGTCGGGCGGTACGGTCGCGGCGCAGCATCTGCACGGCGTCGGACGGGCCGACAGTGTTCCCGCTGAACAGGCCGAAATGATGTTCGAAATGGGGCGTCGTCATGGATACGCCGGAGCTGATAGCCGGCGAGTAGATCAGCACGTCGTACTTGAGCGCCTCCTCGTTCGGGTTGCGCAGAAACTCCTCGACGTCGGGGTCGGCTTTGCTGTCGGCGTGAACCAGGAGCATGCGAACCGGTGCGATCTCCTCCTCGTTGACCTTGGCCTCGATCAGAGCGGCCATTTTCTTGGCCGATTCGGCCGAGTCGTTGGCGACCAGCACGCGCCGGCCGGCGCAGATCTGATCGATCGCCAATTGCCAGACCGTCTCGTCGTCGCCGTGGTCAACCCGGATATGGTCGGTCGTGCCGACGATATCCAGAACGGTGATGACTTCACCAGGGCGTGCAATCTCGCAAAACTCGATAACACCGTCGTTGGCGTCGGCGTCGCAGAGCAGAACGCGTTTCGCGGCCGCGACGGCCTCTATCAGAGAGTCGAGCACGCGCACACGCCCCTCAACCGGGCCGGTTGTGGTGTGGCGGATCACCTGGGAGGCCTCGTCGATGCAGAGCGTTTCAAGGGTAGTGAACCAGCTGCGCTCCTCGGCGTTGTAGAACTTCGGCGCGGTCAGGCTGTTGACGCAGCAAGCCATGTGCGAAACCCACGGCATCTGGCGAGCGGTTACCAACTGATAGTGTTCGACGTTGAGGCGCGCGGCGGCGTCCTCGAGGAGAGAGATCCGGTGCGCAATGTAGGCGGCTTTCGTCGACGCTTTCATGAGCGGCGCGATCAGTTTCTCGGTTTTGCCCGATCCCATCGGCGCGCGGACAACGATCACGCCCTCGAGGCTTTCGATCAGGTCGGCCATATGCGCCGGCAGCTCAATGCCGCCGTGTTCGGCGCGCACGCCTTCGATTTTCATGTAACGAACATTCGGGTTTGCCAGCGCCTTGACCGAGAAGCCGCGCAGCTGCTGGGCTTGATTGACTTTCTGACGGCAGATCCAGTGCGCCAGGCTGCGCATTTTCGCGTGCAGGGCAACGGGGGTGCTTGGGTGCAGGTTCTCGATCACACGGGCGACGACCTCGTCGACGCTGTATTTGATCGGCACCAGGAGCAGGCCGGCGTTAACCGCCATCTTGGCCGCTTTCTCTACCCGATCCTTGCCGCCGCTGTGAGCCAGTCGCTGCAGGCAGTAGCTAAACCAGTCCTTTTCGGCCCGGTGCATGCTGTCGCGAGCGTGCAGCGCCTTGGCGGTCGATTTCAGCCCGTAGCGACAGTGGTAGTCGTTCCAGTCCGTGGGGCCTTTGCCGGTTTCCCGGGCCTTGGCCACCTCGTCGAGGCTCATCGATTCGAAAGTCGGCACGGTGGCGACGTGCTGCAGGTCGCGGTGAATCTCCAGCGCAGCGAGCATGCCGGCGTTGCCGGCGTCTTTCCATTGGTCATTGTCGGCGGCGTTGAGGAAACGCCAGCCCGGATAAAACTTGTCGTAGATGCGCAGTACCTTGACCAGGTTGTCGACGTTGAACGCGACGACCACGGCGATATTGCGGCCGGCCTCGAGCTCGGCCAGGTAAACGCTGGCGCCAGTCGCGAAGCCTTCGACCGAAATCCGGATCTCGGCGGTTTCGATATCGCCGAAAATGCAGTGGGCGCCGTCCATCTTGACGCCCGTGCCCTGCAGCTTTTTGTCGTCGTACAGGCGCTGCAGGCCGAGGAATTGGCCGTGGATATTGAGCAAAGGAACGGCTGTGAAAACACCGTGACTGTCACGCATGCGTTTCATTTTGAAGCGTGACGCGATGGCGCCGATTTGCTTTTTCTGCAGGTAAGGCGAGCTACCGTCCTCGTCGCCGATCACCTCGACAAAGCCGCGAGCAATGAAGGTGGTGCGGTCTTTGCGGGTGCCCTCGTATTCGAATTCCCCGCGCTCGCCGGTCAGCCAAGCATTTTTGTAGGCAGAAAATTCGCCCTGGATACGCTCCTCGCGGATGCGTTGCGCGGCTTCCTCGGCGGCCTGGCGGGCTTCACGCTCGAGGCGCTTGGCTTCTTGCTTCGCCAAAAACTCGCGGTCGCGATCGCTGGTATCGATCCCTTTTTCGCGTTGGTACAGATCGAGTAGCGCTGTGAAGCCAGACCAGTACGACGGAGAGGCGGCGTTGTTGCTGAACGTCAGGGCCGGGTACTCGATCGCCGCCAGTGCTGGGCGGTCGTCGGTCGCGGGCTTTGGGTCGGTTTTCTTGAGCTCGCCCCATACCATGACCTTGCCGTCGTAGCGGCTATCGGTGGTGAGGATCTTCGCTTTTGAGTAGGCCTTGAAGCGTTCGCCATTGAGGCGAACCAGGCCGCGAACCGACGACCAGTTGACGAAAGCGTCACCCGCGACGGCGGAAATATCGGCGTCGAAAAAATCAAGCAGGCTGTACGGATCGGAGTTAAACCGCTCCTGATAGAAGGCTTCCAGCCCTGTGCCCTTTTGTACGTTTGTCATTTTGTCCCTTTGGTCAAAAGTACAAAGGTGAAAAAGTACAAACGATTGACGTCCGTATACACGGGTCTAAACTGGGCACTGAACGGCAAAGTTCGAGTAGTAAGTCGTGTTACCTGCCCGCTAAAACAGATAACCGATTGCACCAGTAGACACCGCAAGGTGTGCGTCTATCGCGAAGGCCGGGGGGTTGCTAAAGCCCCCCGGCCTTTGTCTTTTCCAGCTTTGAAAAAAAATAGCTCGTTAGCGGGTAGCCCCGCTACTTTACGTCGTCCACTCTATATTTAGAAGACTGACGCGCTCTTTTTATAGAACTCCCCCCTTGTCGAACGCCGCACGAAGGCCGACGACGACGCCTATCACCTCGAATGTATCACCCACCTGTTGCATGGGAAACTGCGGATTCAGCGACCTGAGCCAGTACGCCGAGCCATCAAGTGTCAATTTCTTGAACACTGGTGCAGTCGGGTCGCCAAGGTGGCCCACGATAAAGTCATTGGCAAGTGCCTTGCGGCCAGGGTCGACGAAGATCGTATAGCCAGCCGGGAAGCTGATCCCGCTCGGGGCTTGCATGCTTTCATCACGAACCTTAAGGGCGAAGACTTTGCCCGAAGGTGTATCGGTTGGCATGACCCATGATGAACCGGCCGGAAGGCGTCTAGGATCAGGGTTTGCAGCCCATTTTGCGGCTTGATCCCACGGCACTACTGGCACGCGTTGAGCGTGCTCGGTGGGGGCCTCAAAAGCTGTCGGATCTCTCGCCTCGCGTAGCAAAACGTCGACGGTCGTTCCGAGGCCCTTCGCGAGCGCTTCGGCGACGTAGACGCTAGGCGCCATGTCTTTGGTTTCGAGGGTCGCTAAATGCCCGGTTGACATCTCAATATGAGACGCCTCGACCAGGCGCTGTAACGACCATCCAAGGGCTTGCCGCCTCTTCCGTATCGCGGAGCCGATTGTTGAGTCGCGTTGCATGGTTCCCTCTCCTTTTCCCGTAATTATTGTCCCTTCTGGATGCTTAGCGGCACCACTCGTTATTTAGTAATTTTGTTTGCATTTTCACTCTAAATATAGAGAATGTGGTTAGAGCCACATGCGACCGTATTTACAGGGAAAGGTGCTATGACCACGCGAACTGAAAGGGATGTACTCGTCGATCAGACTAGCCGATGGTTCGCCCATTCGGATTGGTCACTCGAGCGTTTTGCAAGCGAACGCCTGGCGCCAGCTCTAGCTGATGCTCGCCTGATTGAACCGCTTGAAACGCCCGAAGACGTCGAGACGTACCAGAAGGTGCGCAAGGCCTGGGCGACCCGCGTGTCGCGCATCTTTCACGAAACGCAGCCCTTCCCGCTCGAATGGAAATGGGTTTGGCTGTCCTGTCTGCCTCCTGAGTACCAGCAAGCCGCGCGGCACCAGCTGCTGGCCATGGCTGGATGCTTTGACGTTCGAATTCCCACGCTCGCCGGTCTGGTCGGAACTTCGGCAGCCTTGTCCAACTTGGGCGAGGTTACGAGGGCGATCGGCGATTTCATCGCGGCCAGTGAGCCGGCGCACGACGGAAAATACGACGGCGCCGATGACCCGGCGGCCGTTGATCGGATGCTTGAGGAGGGGGCCGAAGCCATTTCGCTGATGTTTAACGAAATGATCGCCCTGTCGACCGGCACCGGCCGTCCGCTGCCGATGCTGCTTCTGTCTCGCTTGAAAGGTGAATCGGCATGAGTGCCGCCCTGCGCCTGGTCAGCTCGATTGCGAAGTCTGACGTCATTCCTACCGATAAAGAGGCTCTGGCCGAGCGCTTCGGCGCTGTGCCTGGTGAGAGCAAGGCCGACAAGGTCAAGCGTCAGAACCGCGAGCGTCAGAAGAAAAAGCGCATGCGCGATGCGCAGGCCAAGCTCAAGGCTGAGGCGTTCCACCTGCCGGCGATCACCTTCTACGGTGGCACCGTGCAGGCGATGATCGACGTGTGCAAGGCCGGCGGGTTCGAAGAATCAGCCGAGGCCCTGACGTTGCTGGCTCACGGCGGCGCCCGCCTTGCGGGGAAAGATCCTCAGGCGTTCGCGGCCCTCCTCGCTCCCGTGCTGGCCGCGTTGGCCCTCGCCGGGGCAGATCTGGCAAAGCGTGACCGTCACGCTTTCGAGTTGCTGATCGCCCCGCCGTCACGCAAGGGGGCCGAGGAATGAAGTCGGTTCGCCTGTTCCGTGTCGCTGGTGGTCAGTCTGTCCTGGTGCTCGAGCTCCCTCGCCGTCAGGGCCTTTCAGAGGCTCGCGTCGTGGTGAAAGCGGCGGCGCAGAACAAGGTGCATGACCTTCACTTTAACGAGCCGGCCGAGTGCGCCGCGTTCGTCCAATCATTTAGCCAGAAGAACGCAGGCATGGCTGTTGCCCGCTTGCTGCAGGGTGGGGGTGCGCGTGTTTGCTGACGTTTCCAGTGGCCTCGAGCTGCGCCAAGACGACGCGATCGCTCGCGCGTTCCAGGTCGACGACTTCCTGCAGGCTGGTCTGCTGACTCAGCGTCTTTGTGGTGCCTGTGGTCGCCCGATCAGTGACGCACGCCTGGCCCTGAGGCCGAATGCGACCCGTTGCTCGATGTGCATAGACAACCTTACTCTGGCCAGGAATCACCGCCTAAGTCTTGCGTGGAAGCGCAAGGCATGACGGCCCGCGAATCGTTCTCGCTCGAGATCCGCCACCCGTTCCCGCCCGTCGACGACCTTGAGTGCTGGGTGCTGCTGCCTGGCCCCTGCTCGCGCCCGGTCGTTCGCCGTCGCGATGCCGTTCCTGCAGGGCCAACGGCTCAGGATCTGGTATGGCTGCGCGATTGGCTGCTGTTCGCCTACTTGGCGCCCACCGGTTACCGCGAAACTGAGCGACCGCCTGAGCCGGACGGCGTCGGGGTGATTGAGACGGGGCGCCTGCGCGACGCATTCCCGCGACAGCGCGCCAGTGTCCTCGCTGAGTGCCCTCTCGAAGGTGAGGCCGAGGCAAAAAATCTCCCCTTTGACTACGTGGCCAGCTTGGCCAGGGATACCACGCGAGTGACCTGCAGCGAGACGCGGAAAAAGAAAAAAAGCGCGATCCCGCTCGGGCCTACGGCGTTCGAGGACGCGCACCTGGTGCGCACGGTGGCCACGCTATCGACTGAGCTGAGTCGCTGGATTCGTTACGCCTACGCCGATTCGCTCGAGTGGGACGACGAGGCCGGCTGCGTGGTGCTGCTGTGGACGCGCGTGCAGTCTCAGCTCGGAAAGATGCAGGCCAAGACGCTGCAGCGTGCCAAGGGTCTCGCCCACTTGGCTGTGCAACATCACAAGTTTTTGAAGAACACCGGAACGCCTCGCTACGACGGCCCCGGGCTGTCGATCCTCCTGGGCGTCACTGAGGTGAACTATCGCCAGCATTGGGCCGCCCGTTGGGATGCCATGCAATCGGCTCTCGATGGGCTCGACACTGAGGCGCTGTCGGCGCTCTGGAAGAAACTTTAATCAACGTGGGGTATGCAAATGTTCGGATTCTGGAAGCGGCGTCGATTGGCTCGCGAGCAAGCGGCCGAGGCTCAGCGTAAAAAGCTGCGAGAGCAGGCGGTGCAGACTGATCGACTGGAGCGGATCGCGGCTCGCCAGTCGGGCGTGCCGGCCTCGAGCGGCCATTCTGCGCCGATTCTAATGCAGCATGATCCGCTGCATCCGTTGAGCCCGCTGTCGCCGCTGAATATGGCCAGTTCGATCGGCTACGCCTCGCCGGAGCCGGTGCGCGATACCTGCTCGCCGGTTGTTTCGGACGATTCCTGGAGCCGTTCCAGTGATTCGGCGTACAGCTGCAGTACGCCGACTTATGAGTCGAGTTCGAGCAACTACGAACCGGCGAGCTACTGACTGTGACGGCGCGCCTCTGCCAGCACTGCAGCGTGGCGCCCGAGCGGCGCCACCAGGAGAGCACCGGGCTTGTTATGTGGATCTGCCCGGTCTGCAACAACCGAGGCGATGCGGCGCCGAGTGAGGCTCGGGCGCTGGCGAGCTGGGATCTGGTCAATGACCCTGAGTTTCCGCTGCATACATGCAAGGGCCAGGGCGTGGCCAGGTTCTTTGCCAGGGCGGGTCGTTGGGGTTCTCGTTGCCCATGCTGCGACTTTGTCGACGAGGGTTATGCCACTATCGAAGGCGCGCGGGCCGGCTGGGCTCGCGCTGTGAGGTTGTAATGCGCAAATTGAAGATTACAGACTGCAAAGACGGGGCTATGTGGTACGCGGGGCTGGTTGGCAAGATTGTTCCGTTGTTGCGCGAGGAGTCCGACTGCTATCTGAGCAGGGAGCCGGCTGGTTATACGAACATAGTACGCAAAGGCGATGCGAAGCCGGTGTGGGTTGACTACCAGGGGCGCGAATTCTTCGACGGCGATTGTGTTGATTGTGCCTGCAGGCAGGCGGTGATGATTCTGTCTGAAGGCGTGTCGAAGTGCGAGCCGATTGGCCCGGTTCCTCTCAAGTCGAGCCATAGCGTGGCCCGTTGTACTTTTGATCCGGGGGCCATTGGTACAAATGACCAAGGGGAGCCGGAGCTGTTCGAGCACCAAACTTTCGTTTCGGCTATGAGTAGTATTCGGGCGGGCCTGAATCGTGCGCACGCCTTGCTTTGGGGCAAAGGTACAAATGGCCAATAGTGAAAAAGTGAAAATGCCCCTTGCAAAAGTAACGCGAAAAAGGGTACTTTAACCACTCTGCGATACATCCCACAAAAGCCCGCCACTAGAGCGGGCTTTTGCGTTTCCGGGATTCGCAAAAACGGGAGGCGCCGCCTCTTTGCAGGATCGATCCTGCGCTCTCAAGCCCCGCCACTGTGCGGGGCTTTCTATTTCAGGACGCCGCTTGTGGAAGACGGAAAACTATCGCTGCTCAGCCTGGCCAAGGCTGAGGGGGCGAAGGTCGCGCCCATGGGCGGCGGCTTGCTGATTTATGGCCTGACCTATCAAGAATGGACGATCCGCCTGATGGCGTTTTATGCGCTGTTCCTGGTCGTCGACAGCATCGGTCGGAAGTGGGTTTACCCGATCGTCAAACTCGCCTGGTCGTTCGCCTGGTCGCGCTTTCGAAAGCCAGACCAGGCGCCGGGAGATCCCGGGGGTCAGCAATGACGCTCCTGCAGCGCATTGTCGCTGCTGTGACGTTCTCGCTCGCCGCTGCGGGCTTCACGGTGAACGAGACGGGCCTGCCGGCGCCGGTTGAGCGTGCTGCCATCATGGCGGCGCTGCTGGTGATGACACCGGAAATGGAAGGCACGGTTTACGAGGCCTACCCCGACACCGGGGGCGTATGGACGATCTGCACCGGTCACACGCTTGGCGTCCGCCGTGGCGACGAGGCCAGTCCGGCGCAGTGCGCGGCCTACCTGCGGGCAGATCTCGGCGATGCGGTTGATTTTGTGATGCGTGAGGTGCCAAGCGCCTCGCTGTTCCAGAAAATCGCGCTTGCGGACTTTGCTTACAACCTCGGGCTTCGCGCGCTGGCCAAGTCGACGCTACTGCAGTACGCGAAAGCAGGCCTGCACGACCTGGCGGCGAAACAGTTCGGCCGGTGGATGTTCGTAGCCGGCCGGGACTGTCGCCAGCCGAAAAACAACTGCGGCGGTATTCCTGTCCGCCGCGAACTTCAACGTCAGGTTTATATGGTGCGCCCATGAGTCGTATCTACGGGGTCGCTGCTGCGCTCCTGGTCGGCGTGCTGCTGTTCGGCCTCGGCTGGATGGCGCGCGGCGATCATGTCCAGGCGCAGGCAGCTCAGGAGCAAAGCGACCGGCTCGCCAAGGCGTTCGAGCAGGGTCAGGCGCTGGGCGTTGTGCGCGACCAGGTCGTCACTCAGTACGTCGACCGCGTCCAGGTAATCGAAAAGAAGGGCGCCACGCTCATTAAAGAGGTTCCGGTTTATGTCTCTGCGAAAGCTGACGCCGCTTGCACTGTTAACGCTGGCTTTGTACGGCTGCACGACTACGCCGCCAGCGGCCAGCCTCTGCCAGCCCCTGATCCTGCCGGCGACGCTGATGCAGCCCCCTCGGGGATTGCGCTCTCTACCGTCGGCAAAACCGTCGCCGGCAATTACACCAGCTGCCAGCAAAACGCCGAGCAGCTGACGCAGCTGCAGGCGTTGCTGCTGCAGTACCAGGGCGCCGCCAAGGCCCCATAACAGGAGTATTCCCTATGAGTGGCGATCAAGCGCTCGAGCAGCAAATCACGGCTTTAGGCCTGACAGCTCCCCGTGTAACTCCCGCACAGATCGAGGCACTGACGCGCAGCCTCAGCTTTCACACTTACGTCATTCCAGGCACGACAACTACAGTCGCGGCCGCGATCGATGCGGCGGGATTCGTCGTCGCGCTGGGCACGTCGTCTTGCGTCAGTCCGGCGAACTTCCATGAAAAGCTGGGTCGCGACGCGGCGATCTCGAAGGCCAAGACGCTGGCAGCGGATGAACTGTGGAAGCTCGAGGGTTATCGCCTCAGTAAGAACCTTCAGCAAGCCTGCAAGTCTGGCTTGCTCGCCGGTCTTGGCGCTTACGTCAACGAAGGTTTGGGCGGCGATCAATCGTTCGTCGGTGATGTTGCGAGCGGCTTCTGCGCTGAGCTGATGGCGCCCGCGGCCGGCCGTACGCACCAGAATGGTGCAGCCAAAAAGGTTTAGGTACTCCCTCGACCCCTCCCCCTTCACGGGTGACTAACTCGCGGCCTTCGCGCGTGTCGCTTTCTGAAAGTCCAGTCCTTACTTCCTAACTTGAGGCCCCCCGGCCTGCATCGCCAGCCTGACCGCTCGGCCAGGTGCGACGGGGCCTCGACCTACTTCCGCGAGTGCCCAAAGGACAAAAGTCAGAAAGGACTTTTGTACCTTTGTACATTTTCACTTTTGCCCTTTTGAGTCCTTTCTCCCATGGGTCAGATCATCAGTAAAAAACAGCTGGCTGATCTCCTGGGGAAGTCAGAGCGGTGGATCACAAAGCTGATCGAGCAGGGGTTGCCCGTCAAAGGTGGCGGGGGCCGTGGGGTTGCCGTTGAGATCGACAGCCAGGCCGCGATCGAGTGGCTGATCCTGCAGGAAGTTCGCCGAGAAATGGGCGACGACGGCGACGACGAGGAGGGGCTCAGTTCCGCGTCAACTGAGGATCGGCTACTCAAGCGCGCCAGGCGCGAAAAGCTGCAGCTTGAAATTGACCAGGTGCGCGGCCGACTGATCCCCAACGAAACGTTCGTCTCTCTAACCACCAGCATCGCGGCCGTGTACGCAACGCAACTCGATGCGCTGCCGAGCCGTTGTGCTGCTGATCTGGCGCTTATCGATGACCCTGCACTTATCCGAGCTCGACTATTTGAAGAAACGAGGCGAGTCCGAGCAGCTACTGCCGACCGCATCGAACATCGAGCACGTGAGCTCGCTTCGGACGTTGATCGCATCGATTCATTACGCCGCGAAGCTGGTGAAGGCGCCGCCGCCGAGGACGTCTGACGAATGGGCTCGCGACAAGCGAATCATGCCGCCGAGCTCGCCTCGGCCCGGGCCATTCAACCCTGACGTAAACCCCTACATGTGCCCCGTTTCGTGGGCCTTCGCTCAGCCTTGCTTTGATCGGGTGACATTCATCACGGCAACGCAGATGGGCAAGTCGGTCACGATGGAAAACGTTATCGGCCACCGACTGGACGAAGATCCGACGCCGATCATGTACGTCGCGCCGACCGCGCCGCTGCTCAAGGACGCCGTAGTGCCGAAGTTCGACGACATGTTCGCCGAGTGTGAGTCGCTCCTGGCAAAAATGAACGTGCAGAAATCGACGACGTTCGTGAAGTGGTTTGCAGGGGTGAAGCTGCGTTTCGTTTGGGCCGGCTCGCCTTCTGGCCTGTCGGCCGACTCGGCGGGCCTGATCCTGGTCGACGAGGTCGATCGGATCGTCAACACGGGCGAGGGTTCGACGGTGAGCCTGGTCGAGCGCCGAGGCGATGCCTACGACGGGTCGAAAATTGGTTACACGGCCACGCCAACACACGGCCGGGTGACCAAGCGCCGGCACGAAAAATCAGGCCTCGAGCATTGGGCGGTGGCCTCGGTTAAATCGCTCGGCTCGGCGGTCTGGAAGCTCTGGCAGTCAGGCACGCGCCACGAATGGGCGGTGCCGTGCCCTGAGTGCGGCGAATACTTTATCCCCTGGTCGGGGCTGCTCTGGTGGCCAGGCAAGGGCGCTGAGAACGAATGTACTCCTGACGAAGCGCAGCGGGGCGCTCGCCTCACTTGTGGCGCCAGTGGTTGCCAGATCGAAAGCAAATGGCGCCCCTGGATGAACGAGCGCGGCCGTGCTGTTGCTCCTGGTCAATCGATCAGCCGCGACGGTGAGGTGACGGGCGTTGCGGATACTGCAGGCTCGACTCACTTCACCTACGCGGCTTCGGGGTTGTGCTCGTTCTCCTCGAAAAAGACATACGGCGCCCTGGCCAAGGATCTATTGGCGGCGCAGTTGTCGGGCGACCCTGCGGATCTGCTGGCCGTTTACAACACCGGTTTCGGCGAGTGCTACGCGCAGGCCGGCGACGTGCCGACGTGGGATCAGGTCAGGGCCATGTGCTGGGGTTACAAGGCGGGCGAGCTGCTGCTCGAGCCGTTGAAAATCTATTGCACGGTCGACGTTCAAAAGCGGCGTCTTGTCTACGTTGTTCGTGCCTGGTTCGCCGGCATGGGCTCGATGCTCCTCGAGCATGGCGAACTGTGGGGCGATACCGACCAGGACGGCGTATGGGATCAGCTCGGCGATCTGATCGACACCGAATACGACGGCCATCCGATCAACATGACCGGGATCGACATCGGTTATCGCGATGACCAGGTCTATCGGTTCATCAACGACGGCAACAAAAACAGGGTGATTGCCCTGCGTGGTCGCGATCGTCTCGACAAGCCGTTTCGGAAAGAGATCGTAGAGGTCGACGCCAAGGGTAAAACGCGCAAGCGCGGCGACGCTCGATGGGCTTTCGATTCGCCGTTCGCCAAGCGCTGGGTACACGGCCGCTTCAACCGCGAGGACACCCGCACGGGCTGGTGGCTGCTGCACCAGCAAGTAACCGAGGGCTACTGCAAAGAGGTAGTGGGTGAGGAGTGGCGCGAGGCTGAGGGGGTTTTCGTCAAGGTCGGTGAAAACCACGCCCTGGACTGCGAGGCGATGCAATACATCATGGCCCTGCGCGACAAGCTGCAGCGCCGCAAGTTGGGCGCCCTGACCCGCGTGCAGTTGTTCGATGCGGTGAAGGCTGGGCCGTTGCAAGAAGCCATAGCGGAGGATCTGCAGGAGGTGGAGCCGGTCAAGGTGCCGCCGCCGGCAGCGCCCTCGGCGCCACCAGCTGCAGAGCCGGCCAAGCCGACCAGGCAGCGCAAGGTCGATGCCCCATCGGCCAAGGCTCGCAGTCGATTCAAAATCATCAAAAAGCCGAGCAGGTAGCGCCTCGGCGCCGCCTGCCGGCGTCGAGTGAATCCAATGGAACCGACAAAAATTCATGCCGGCGACTCTGCCGCCTGGTCGCGTGACGTGCCCGATCGCCCGGCAACTGCCGGCTGGGGGCTGCGCTACGTGTTCAGCGGGCCGAGCCGTCAAATCGTCGAGGCGCTGCAGACAACGCCGTACCAGGTTGAGGTCAGCGCTGCGGTCACGTCGGGCTGGGCGCCTGGTCTTTACCGCTGGGTCGCTCTGGCCTTCCGGGGCGATCAGCGCCTGACGGTGGCCACCGGCACCCTGGACGTGATGGCCAACCTCGAGACGGCCGACCCAACCGACGCGCGCACCCATGCGCAAAAAATGCTCGCCCTGGTCGAGGCCGCGCTCGAAAAGCGCATTCCGAAAGATCAGCAGAGCTACGAAATCGACGGGCAGCGGCTCGACCGGATTCCGATCGAGAAATTGAACGCGCTGCGCCTGCAGTACCGCCGCGAACTGCAGCGAGAGAAAAACACCAGTTGGCCAACCGGCCGGCCGGTCTTTTACCGGTTGAGGTAATCAATGAATCCCTTCAAACAAGCCTTCTCCCGGTGGCGAGGCGGCGGCAAGCGCGCGCCTGATCCGGCGGCGCCTGCTGGCCGAGTAGAGCCGACGCTGAAACGTAGTTTCAAGATGGCCGGCGGCGGTCGTCTGACGGCGTCCTGGTCAGATCGACAAAGCGCGGCTGATGCGAATCAGGCGATTTTTCGCGATCACGAAACGCTGCGCCAGCGAGCTCGCGAGCAGTCGATCAACACGTCGTACCTCAAGCGTTTTTATCGGTTGCTGAGGCAGAACGTAATCGGGCCTTACGGTATCCGCCTGCAGTCAAAGGCGGTGCTGCCGGATGGGAAATCCGATCGCGCGACGCGTCGTTTGATCGAGAAAGAATTCGCGCAGTTCGGCGAAATGGGCAACTTCGACGTGACCGGTAAGCTCGACTTTGTCACGTTCCTGTGGCTCTGGATCGAGACGCTGGCCCGTGATGGTGAGGTGCTGGTGCGCCTGGTGCGCAACTGGCCGAACCGCTGGGGGTTTGCCGTGCAGATCCTCGAGGCCGATCGGCTGGATCTGCATCTAAACACGCTCCTGGACAACGGTAATCGTATCCGGATGGGCGTCGAGTTCGATTCCTGGGAACGCCCTGTCGCTTACTGGATGCTCAACGATCACCCGGGCGACGTGATTCGCAGTGCTGAGGAGCGTTACACGCGCATCCTGGCCAGCGAGTTGATCCATACCTTCGACCCGTGGCGACCGCACCAGTCGCGAGGCTTCACCTGGACGCATGCGGCGGCGGTCGATATCCATCATCTGGGCGAGTTTCGTAGCTCGACGATGGTCAAGGCTGAGCACGCGTCGAAGATCACCGGTTTTTTCAAGCAGGACGCGGAATGGCTCGACCCGCCAGACGAAGGCCAGGACGCCCCGGTATTCGAGGAAGTGGAAGCCGGTACCGCAAAAGTCATGGCCTACGGTCTGGACTATGTGCCGGCGCAAAACAGCATCCCGGCGAGTGACTACGCGCCATTCGTGAAAGACACCCTGCGCGGCAGTGCTGCGGGCCTTGGCCCGAGTTACAACCGTCTGGCCAACGATCTCGAGGGCGTGAATTACTCGTCGCTCCGATCAGGTGAAATCGACGAACGCGATTTTTACAAGTGCGTTCAGGAATTCACGATTAGCTCCCTGCTCAAGCGCCTGGGCGACGAGTGGTTTAACAGCGCGTTTCTGAGCGGTGCGATCAAGATCCCGCCGCGCGACCTGCAGCGCGTTTCCGAGATGACCTGGCAGCCGCGCGGCTGGGATTGGGTCGACCCGCTGAAGGACTCCAAGGCGGCCCGCGAAAGCGTGCAGGGCCGCATCAAGTCCCGATCTCACTACATCCGCCTCAACGGCGATGACCCCGACGAAGTTTTCGAAGAAATCGCAGCCGAGGAACAGCACCTGCGCGAGCTTGGGCTGCTCGTCGACGAGCCGCAAACCCCTGATGAGGAATCGCCGAATGACCGGCACGACGACAGTGAAGACTAGCGGCGCGCCGCTGCCGGTCTTGCGAGAAATTCCAGGCGGGAAGCTAAAGCGCGACCTGTCTTTTGTTTCCGGAACGATCGACGAGGAGGCTCGGACGGTTGTTTTCTCCGCTTCCAGTGAATACCCCGTAGCGCGCTGGTTTGGCATGGAAGTGCTCGACCACGGCGAGGCGTCGGTCGATCTGACTCGGATGCGCAACGGCGCGCCGTATCTGCTGCAGCACAACGCCTGGTCGGGACAGATCGGCGTCGTGCTCGAGGCCTGGCTCGAGGAGCGGCGCCTGCACGTCAAGGTGAAGCTCTCGCGCAACGACGAGGCCGAAAAAATCTGGCGGGATTTGGTCGACAACATTCGCCAGAACGTTTCGATCGGCTACATCCCGCTTGAAATGACCCTCGAGCGAACCGAGGGCAATCAGGAATTTTACCGCGTCACCCGCTGGGAGCCTTTCGAGGTCTCCAGCGTCTCCGTGCCTGCAGACCCGACCGTCGGGCTGGGCCGCTCCCACGAAGCAACCACGAACACCATTATTGTTAGAGGTAACAACATGTCTGGCACTACTCAAAACCCGGCGGTCGATCCAGCTCCGGAAACCCGCGCTCAGCCGTCCATTGCGTTTGGCACTGATGCGCTCGCCGCCGAGCGTCAGCGCACTGCGGATATCTTCGCCATCGGTCAGCGCTTTAATCAGCCGGAACTGGCGCAGGAAGCGGTGACCAAGGGTTACAGCCCCGACCAGCTGCGCGGTTTGATTCTGGAGCGTCAACCCTCCTCGGCGCCGCTGAATCCTCTGAATCCGCAAAAAGATGCGCGCGAGCTGCCGGGGTTCATGCAGGACGTGTCGTCGCGTGCGATTGGCCTGACCGAAAAAGAGGTCGGGCAGTATTCGCTGATGCGTGCAATCAACGCTGCAGCGGACAACGACTGGAGCAAGGCGGGCTTCGAACGCAATGTCAGCCTGGCTCTGGCTGATGCCACCAAGAAAGAGGCTCGCGGCTTCTATGTGCCGCATGATCTGCTGATGCGCGGCATGTCCAAGGGCGAGGCCGGCAAGGGCGGCGCGCTGGTGGACAAGGATCTGCGCCTCGACGAGTTTATCGACATTCTGCGCAATAAAACCGTGCTGGCGAAGATGGGTATGCGGATGCTCGGCGGCCTGGTTGGCGATCTCGATCTGCCGAAGAAAATCAGCGGTAGCAACTTTGCGTGGCTCGGCGAGGGTCAAGAGGCCAGCCTGAGCGACTTCGATCTGACCACCCTGCCAATGTCGCCGAAGACGATCGCAGGCGGCATTCCGGTTACTCGTAAATTGCGCAAGCAGGCGGCGCGTTCGATCGAGTCGCTGATTATCGATGACCTGGTAGAAGGTCTCGGCGTTGCAATCGACCTGGGCGGCCTGCGCGGCCCTGGCACCGGCAACCAGCTGCTGGGCCTGCTCAACCAGGGCCTTCCTCTCGTCGAGTTCGATGGCCCGGGCCTGACCTACGGTAAGGCCGTGGACATGCGTACAAAGGTGGCGAGCTTCAACGCCGCGACCGGCGCCCTGGGCTATTTGACCAGCGTTACGCAGGCGGGTCTGGCTCAGCAAACCGAGCGTTTCGCCAATACCGGTCGCACCATCTGGGAAGACGGGAAGGTCAACGGCTACCGCGCCGAGGACACGAACCAAATGCCTGACGATGCCTGGCTGTTCGGCGACTTCTCGCAGATGGTCATGGGGTTGTGGGGCGTGCTGGATCTGAAAATCGACACTTCGACCCTCGCGGGTAGCGATGGCCTGGTGATTCGTGTGTTCCAGGACGTTGACGCCACTGTACGCGGCAAATCGTCGTTCTGCCTGGGCAAGAAAAAGGCTGCATAACGAACCTGAAATAGCGGGCAGGTGCTGGGGGCTTCGGCCCCCTTTTTTATTCCTATAGGGTGAACCCATGAGTCAGATTCAACAGGCTTTAACGTACATCGTCGTCTTGCTGACCGACATGATGTTGCAGGGCGATGCAATTCACGAGGGAACCGTCCTCGAGGTGGAAAAGGCGGTACGTGATGACTGGCGCGGCTCGCGCTTGGCGCGTGATGCGACCGAACAGGAGGTCGAGCAGTACCGCCTCGATCAGGGCGCTGTCGAGCTTATCGGTGACGATGTCGAGGCTCTCGCCCGACAGCGTGGCGACCTCGAGGACGAAGTCGCTGTGCTCGAGCAAAGTAAGGGCCAGGTGACCGCCGAGCTGCAGCAACTGACAGAGCAGCGCGACAAGCTGGCCGAGGAGGTCACCGCCCTGGAAGCGAAGGCCAAGGCCACGAAGGCCGGCGCCAAGTGATAGGTGATGACGATTTTGCGACGTTTTTCGATCCTGACGAGTTCGGCTGCACGGTGCGGCTGATCGAGCCAGGCCGGGACGCCCGCGACGTCGACGGCATGTTCGGTAAGCCGGACGGCTCGGGCGGGCTCTACCGCTCTGGCATCGATCCGGGCGCCGCACAGTCTCGCGGCACGCCAAAGCAGCGGCACCTGCAGCTGCCTCGCGGTGAAGCGCCGGAGCAGTGGCGCACGACGAAGGTGATTGCGGACGGTTTGGAATACTCAATCGGTGACGTCGAGCCGCTGGGCCGCCTGCGTGTCGTTCTGACGTTGGTGCCCTACGGCGATCGCGCGGCGCCTCCTGGAGAGCGCGGGACATGGCGGGCTTCCAACTAAAGTTTGAGGTCGACGGCTGGGGAGCTGTCGACATGGCGGTCAGCCAGGCGGCCAAGAAGCTCGACTTGGCCGCCGCTCGAGCACTTCGCAAGACGGCTCAGTGGTTGCGCACGCACAGCTCCCGGGAAATCGCCAAAGAGCTGCGCATTGCGCAGAGCCCGATTCGCCACCGGTTCGACATTTTCAGCCAGTCCACGGCCAAAGAGGTCAAATTGTGGGTCGGTCTGCGGCCGCTGAGCGTGCATTACCTGGGCACGCCAAAGCAGACGCCGACCGGCGTTTCGGTTGGGCACCGCGCCTACGAAGACGCGTTTATCTCCCCCATGAAAACGAAACACCTGCTCGTCTGGCGGCGCAAGGGGCGCGAGCGTCTGCCGCTGGAAAAGGTGGTGGAAGACTGGGCGAGTGAGGGGGTTACGGCCCTTGAGAAGTGGGAAAAGCGCGCCGAACAGCGGTTTGTAGAACTTTTTGAACAGGAAGCGCGCCATGTCTTCCAGACAGCTTAATAACGTCTCCGATCTGTTTTTCGCGATCGGCGACGCGATCCACGGCGCCGGCCTCGGCGTGAGCGTCAGCAACTATGACGAGTTCGGCGGGGAGGTGGGAGACGCCGAGGTGTTGATCGAGATCGAGCGAACGGGGCCGGGTGTGAAACTGGCAGACGGTCGCCATGTTCACAACGTGTCGGTGACGCTGCACGCGGTCGTGGCGCGGTGGCGAAGGTTTGCGCCGCTTGAGGCGATGAACCTGGCCACCGCGCTCGAGCGCCTGGTCGACTCGAATCGCTGGGGGCTCCCGGGCCGGCAGTGCGATTTGCCGGAAAACATGCACTGCGCCCCGTCGATTTTCCAGCAAGGAAAGCGCGGGTATGAGGCGTGGGGGTGTGCCTTCACTCAGCGCCTGGCGATCGGCCGCGATCGCACGCCAGAAGATCCGGTAATCGGCAGTTTGCCGCTGGTGGCGTGGAGGGTGGCGGACGAAGGCGATCAGCCGGATCTGGCAGATTCAGATCAATACAAGCAGCTTGAGGTGTAGGCATGTTCGACGCTTTCGTAAATCAAAAGCTCGAGCCGCTGATCGAGCGCCTGGCAGAGCTCGAGACTGAGATCGAGGACATACGGCGCCGCGCCGAAAACCATAATCGGATCGGCATCGTTGACCAGGTCAACCCGGCGGCTGGGCTCTGCAAGGTCAAGCATGGCGATCTCATGACGCCGTGGGTCAAGTACATGAGCCCCAGCGCTGGCGAAATCAGCGAGACGCGGCACCCTTCGGCTGGCGAGCAATGCCTGCTTATCAACTACGGCGGCGGCGACGGTAGCGCGCACTCAGTCGCGCTGTGCGGATTGATCTCCGATCAGTTCCCGCCGGCATCGACAGAGGCGCAGCTGCACCGCCGGACGTATCCGGACGGCACGCAAAGCAGCTACGACCACGCAAGCCATACGCTGAGCTGGCAAAACGGGCAAACGTCTGTGACAGCCTCACAGGCGGTTATAGAGCTGGTCATTCAGGCGGCAAAACTCTCGCTGACGCCTGAGTCGGCGCTCCTGCAGATCGGGGCGGCGAAGCTCGCGATGACAACCGAAACGGCCCTGCTGACGATCGGCGCGAGTAGCGTCCTGGTCGACGCGCAAGGGATTCACTTCACCGGCCCTAAAGTAGATCACCAGGGGCGCGTAATCAGCACCGCCTAAAGGCCCCCAAATGATCGGCATCGACAGAGACACCGGGGCCACGGTTGACGACTGGCCTCAGTTCGTCGAGCGCGCGAAACGCGCCCTGACAACTCCCCTCGGCACCCGCCAGAAACGCCCCCTGTACGGCAGCAAGCTCTATTCGCTGCTGGCAAAGAGTCAGGGCGACCACTTGCTGATCCTGGCTCAGAGCTACGCGGCTGAGGCGTTCTGCAACGAGGCAAACGGTATCGGCGACTTTGCGCCTGACACGATCGTCGCCACGCGCGGCGCTACCGGTCTGAGCCTGCGCCTGGCTGGCACCTGGAAAAACCGCCAAATGACTTTTGAGGTGACCACTTGAGCATGCTTATCCCTGGGCAAAACCAGCTGGCCGAGCCGGAAATCGTCAAGGTCGAGCAATTCGAGCCCTTGCTCGCTGAATTCAAGGCGTTTGTTGTCGAGTATGTGGCGGCCCGATCGCCTGAGAACGCGGCAAAGCTCGAGGTCAGTCTGCAGAACGAAAGCGAGCTGCTGACCATGGCGCTCGAGGCCTTTACGGTTCGTCTGCAGACGCACGAACGCAAATACAACGCCCGCATAAAGCAGATGCTTGCGTGGTGGGCCAACGGCTCGAACCTTGACGCCAGGCTGGCCGACATGGGCCTCGAGCGGCAGGTCATTACACCAGGTGACCCGGCGGCATTCCCGCCTGTGCTGCCGGTGATGGAGTCCGATGGCGACGCCAGGCTGCGCTATTACCTGGCGCCGCACGCACCAGCAGCTGGCTCGCGCATGCAGTACCGGCGCGAGGTGCTGACGCTGGGCGAGCGCCCGATAGTGTCGGTCGAGCCAGTGACTGGCGGCGTGGTAACGGTGACTTACACGTTCAGCCCTGACGGCTTCGCCGCGCAGGTCAAAGACGGCAACGGCCGCCGCACGGCCCCCGGGCAGGTGATGGTGACGGTGCTGTCGCGTGATGGTGACGGCACGGCATCGGAAACGCTCCTCGGCGCCGTCCGATCGCATTTCAGTCGGCCGGACGTGAAACCGGAGACTGACCAGGTGCTGGTCCAGTCCGCGCAGATCACTAACTACAAGATCCGCGCGATCGCTTACATCAACTCGGGGCCTGACTCGGCTCTGACTGAGGCTGCTGCTGTGGCTCAGCTACAGGCCTACGCGACGGCCTGTCACCGGCTCGAGGGTCGCGTCGACCTTACCTGGATCGATTACACCCTGCACGCTGCCGGCGCTATTCGTCTCGAGATCCTCGAGCCGGCCGCGCCGATCGTGTGCACGGCCTCGCAGGCTCCGTTCTGCACGGTCGTAGAGGTCGAGGTGCGCACGCTATGACGGACGATCTCGCACCGCCGCGGCTTAGCGTTCTGCCGGCCAATAAATCGGCGCTCGAGGCTGGGCTCGATCTCGGGTTCGCCAAGCTCCTGGAGCGGATCGAGCCGCAATTTCCCGAGCTGATGAATCCTCATGAAACGCCGGTCGAGTTTCTGCCGTATCTGGCGGCCGATCGCGGCGTCAGTGAGTGGAGTCCTGCGGCTCCGGAGGCTGAAAAGCGGCTGACGGTCGCGCTTGCCTGGCCAACGAAGCGCCAGGCCGGCACGCGTGCTGCGCTTGAGAATGCGGTCAAGGGGCTGCAGCTGGTGCCCGAGGTTACGGCCTGGTACGAGCAGACACCGCCAGGCCCGCCGTACAGCTTCACCGTGCGGGCTTTCTCGCAGATTCCATATAGCGAGGAAATCGACGCGCGCCTCGATCGCCGCCTCGCGGACGCTCAAAGCGAGCGCGACACCCTGTCGGTTTCCGTGGGGCTTAGCGCCTTCGGTACGCACTACATCGGCGGCGCGACCTTCTGCGGCGAGCTGGCCACCATTTACCCGATCGTTATCGACGGAGTCTCAGCGTCTGGCGTGGCCTACAGGGGCGCCGGTCACTACGCCGTTGAGACGACCACAATTTTTCCTCAGGTGCTCTAGATGGCTGACTATTACACCCTGCTGACCAATGCGGGGATCGCATACGAAAACGCCTGCAAGGCGGCCGGCGTGCCTATCAAGCTCACGCAAATGTCTGTCGGTGACGGCAACGGCGCGGTGTACAACCCCGCTGCAACGGCTACCGCGCTCAAGCGTGAAGTGTGGCGCGGCCCCCTCAATGCGTTGTTCCAGGACGAGAAAAATCCGAGCTGGCTGCTGGCCGAGGTGACGATCCCGCCTGAGGTAGGCGGCTGGTACGTGCGCGAGGCTGGGCTCTGGACTGATACCGGAATTTTGTACGCGATCGTCAAATATCCGGAGTCGTTCAAGCCGGTATTGGCGACGTCTGGATCTGGAAAAGAGTTCTATATCCGATCGATTTTTGAGACGAGCAACGCGGCGCAGGTCACGCTGCTGATCGACGACACCGTCGTCAAGGCAACCCGGGCGTGGGTGATGGGTTACCTGGTCGACGAGTTGGCCAAGCTCGATGGCAAGCAATCGGTTCGCGTGGCGGCGACTGGTAACGTCGTGTTGAGCGGTGCTCAGCAAATCGACGGCGTCGCGGTGACGGCTGGTCAGCGGGTGCTGCTGCCGTTCCAGACGGTGGCCAAGGATAACGGGATCTGGGTCGCGGCCAATGGCGCGTGGGCGCGCGCTGCTGATGCGAACGCCAGCGCTAAGGTGACGCCGGGTCTTACCGTGATGGTTGAGGAGGGCGCTGTAAACGGCGACTCGCTTTGGCACCTGGTCACGAATGGGCCGATTGTTCTCGACACCACGGCGCTTACGTTCGAAATGCTGGCGGGTCGGACGGGCATCGCCCCAGGCACTTACAAGAGTCTGACGGTCGACAAATACGGTCGAGCGATGGCCGGCACAAATCCGGAAACGCTGGCCGGTTTCGGGATCAAAGACACCTACACGAAGCCAGAAATCGAGGCCATGATCGCGCAGGCCTCGGCGCTTCCGGTAGGTGCTACGGTCGCGTTCCCGCTTAACAAGATCGCGCCCGGGTTTCTGGAGCTCGACGGCAGCGTACAGAGCATTGCGCTCTATCCGGATCTGGCGGCATTTCTCGGCACGGCCTTCAACAAGGGTGACGAGGGTGCCGGCAATTTCCGCTTGCCGGAATCGCGCGGTGAGTTCCTGCGGGGCTGGGATCATGGGCGCGGGGTTGATGCAGGTCGCGCAATTGGCACTTATCAGAAAGGTTCGTTGCTTCACGGGAATGATGACAATGGTGCCGAGATTCACGGGCTAAATGCTATCAATGCTAATCGTGCGGGGTTGGGCTGGGATCTTCCGGTGATGGCTGACTATTCCGGCTCCGGTGCTTACACGGCAAGCGGTGCTGCTGTCCCCGGAACCTCGCTTTTTGCTCAGGCGCATTATGGTGTAGCGCGCCCGCGAAACTTGGCGGTGGTGTGGTGCATTAAGGCTTGGAACGCGCCAATCAATCAGGGGAATGTTGACGTTGCAGCATTGTTGCTGGAGGTGCAAAAGCTGCGCATCAATGGCCCTGTGGTGGGTTCGTCGCGTAATGCTGTGATGACCATCACTGTCGCATCTTTAACGGCAACATTTAATGCCGACGAGCTGATCGTCGAGGACGCTGCTGGTTCATATCGAATTAACAACTTTGCTGGGCAGATCAACCTGGCGGCTGTTGGGGCGGGTGGAATGGACAGCGGCGCGGCTCCGACGGCTGGATTCGTGGCGATCTATGCGATTTACAATCCGGCTACCAAGGCTTCGGCGTTGGTGGCTCGTAATGCGACAAGTTCCCGGGCGAGTGATATTTACGACGGTTCAAGCATGCCGGCCGGTTATACCGCATCTGCGTTGGTCAGCGTGTGGCGAACGCAGGCGGGAAAACTGGTGGTTGGTTATCAAGAGAATCGAAGGATTCATACCCTTTGGGGGCCGCTATTAAATGGGACAACGCAGCAAAGTACGCTTACGGCGATGTCCATTGCGGGTTATGTGCCGATAAATGCTAAAACCCTCTCAGGTCAGCTTATTGCATCGCCAGTGAATGCTGGGACTGTTGCAATGGACGTGGCGGGCACGGGCGACGGCGTTGGCGGCAAGTATTACAACGCCTATTTGAGTGCGGGTAGTAGTGGGCAGGCGCCTTTTTCAGATATGCCGCTGATTTTCCCTCAAACCCTTTACTTCATCGCTACGTCTTCATCTGCGTCGGCGCAGTTTCAAATTCTGGCAAGTGCTTACACTTTCTAAAGAGGCTGATTATGGATGTTGTGTTTGTTCGGTTCTCGGGTGTGGACGAGGCACGGATTGCTGATGTTTTCAGTTGCGCGCAGGACAGTGAAATTTATCCCTATCAAGGCACGGTCGCGCTGGATGATCCGCGCTACTTGGATTTTCTGAAGCCGCTTTCGGCCTCTCCTGAGTCGGATGTGGCTCGGGCTTGGCGTGATGCTGAAATTGCCCGGGTGAGCTGGCTGCGCGATCGACACCGTGACGAGGTCGAAATCGGCGACGAAACCACGCTCACGGCCGAGCAATACGCCGAGCTGTTGGCGTACATCAGGACTCTGCGTGACTGGCCGGCAACGGCGGAATTTCCCGCCGAAGTGTCCCGGCCAGTTGTGCCTGAGTGGGTGGCCGGGCAGATCCCATAGAAACCCCGCGAAGACGGGTTTTTTTCCTTGAAACTACAACCAATCGAAAGCCGCGCTGCGGCTTTTTTTGTGCCTGGAGATCCTGCGCATGTCCCTTCGCAAAAATTACACCGTCCTGGTTCCGTACCCGACTGGCGGCGGCCACTGGGCCGCCAAGGGCTCAACCCTCGATCTGCTCGACGTTCAGGCGCATGCCCTGGTAACGGCGGGTCGCCTCAAAGAAACCGCGCTGCTCGAGGCTGAGGCAGCTGCTGCAGCGCCTGTGCCGGCGCCGAAAAAACCTACTGCAAAGGCTGAGTAAACATGGCGGAAGTAACGAACTTTGAACACAACGGCATCTCGATCGACGCGACCGAATCGCCGGATGCGATGGGTGCGATCGGCGATAATGTTATTGGCATCGTCGGCACCGCACCCAACCGCTCGGCCTCGGTTCCATTGAACGCGCCGTTTCGCATCAATGGTCAGTTGCTGGCTGAAATGCTTGATCCGACCGGGGCTGAGGCGGGGACGCTTTACCTGACGGTCAAAAACATCCTCAAGGTCGTCAAGATCCCGATTTACGTGGTGGTCGTCGAGGTCGGCGCAACCCCGGCGGATACGATCAATAACGTCATTGGCGGCGTCGACGCGACGTCCGGTCAGCTGCAGGGGCTGGCCGCGCTTTCTACGGCGGCCGAGGATCTGACAATCATTGGCGCCCCGGGGTTTTCGTCCGAGCAGTCCGTGCATAGCGAGCTTGCGTCGCTGGGTAAGCGTCTGCGCGCGCGCGTTGTCCTGGATGGCAAAGACGTCACCGTCGCCGACCAGGTGCTCAACAGTAAGGCGATCGGCGGCGCCGATCTGGGCTACGACCGCTGCCTGTTGATTCACCAAATGCCGGCGGTCTACTCGAAGGCCGCGAAGGCAAATGTTTTTCTGCCGCCCTCGAGCCTGGCTTTGGCCGCCCTGGGCGCGGTCAAGCAGTGGGAAAGCCCGGGCAACCAGGTCACTTACGCGGCCGACGTGTCGCGCACTGTCGAGTACAACATTATCGACAAGTCGACCGAGGGGGATCTGCTTAACCGCTACGGGATCAGCTACTACGGGCGAACCATTCTCGGCGGTTTTTCGTTGCTGGGTAACCGCTCGATCACGGGCAAATTCATCAGCTACGTCGGCCTCGAGGACGCGATCTCTCGCAAGCTCATCAAGGGCGCACAAAAGGTCATGGCCAAGAACCTGACGAAGCGGGCGATGGAGCAGGAAGTGCAGCGCGTGGATTCGTTCATGCAGGATCTGGTCGCGTCCGAGGTGATTCCTGGCGGCAAGGTGTATCTGCACCCTGAGCTCAACTCTGTTGAGAAATACAAAAACGGCACCTGGTATGTGTGCATCGACTACGGTCGTTACGCGCCAAACGAGCACATGATTTATCAGCTCAACGCCAGCGACGCCATCATCGAAGAATTTCTCGAGGACGTTCTCTAATGTTCACCAACCGCGTAAGGCAAATGATGACGGCGACCCTGCAGGGGTTGCCGTTGATGGCGCAGGTCGATGACTTCGACCCGCCGCCGATTGAGTTCGATATGGAAGAAATGCGCGGCGGTCGCTTCATCTCTGAGGAGATGGCCACCGGCATGAAAGCGCTGATCGCAAAAATTACTCTGCAGGGCGTCGGCTTGCCGATTTTTACCGCCTTGGGCGTGAGCAGTGGCGACCAGGTGCTGTTGACGGTGCAAGAGGCGGGCGAGGATCAGGACGGCAATGAATGGTTTGCCTACCACGTTTGCGCCGGCAAGCTGAAAAAGCAGGAAGATAAGCAGCTGAAAATGGGTGACAAGCCTGTCACCACGCTGGAGATCTCCCTGCGCAGTTACCAGCGTCTGGAAATGGGAGTTCCGGTTATCGACATTGATACGCGCACGCAGAAGTGCGTTATCAACGGCGTTGACTACCTCAAGGGTGCTCGCCGCCTGGCGTTGATGCCGTAACTCTACCTCTACCCACTGAGCCGCCTTCGGGCGGCTTTTTGTTGCCTCAAGGAAAATTGAAGATGCCAACCGAACAGCAAAACAACCAGGTCGAACAATGGCAGATGCCGCCTCATGTACTGGCCTTTCCGGTCAGACTGGATAGCGGCGAGGAGCTGAGCGAGATCCCGCTGCGACCGATCAATGTCGCGGAGCACCGCGCGGCGCTGGCAAGGGCTGGTAAGGATGATGACGCGCAATTCGAGGCGTTGGTCGAGGTGGCCACCGGCCTGGCGCCGAGCGTGCTCGAGCAGCTCAAGCAGCCCGATTATGTGAGCCTGGTCGAGCGGATCTACAACTACATCAAAATGCCGCCGTCGTACTTCACTGGCGTCGAGCTGGATAGTCCGGATGACTTCGCGCTGCTGGTTCCGATCCGTGCCTTTGTGGAAGGCGTGCCAAAGATTGTCGATCGCCTGCAGATCGAGGTGCCGCCGATGAAAGTCTCGAAGATGATGCGCAAGCTCAAGACGGCCAACGAGCGCGCGGACTTCGTCACGTCTCACTGCGTCGGTTTGTCCGTTCCTGACGTGCAGGGCCTGAGCCTTCCGGACTGGTCGCACCTGCAGGAGCGCCTCAACGATTTTTTGAACAAACCGGGTGCCTTCTTTCAGTCCGCGACATCGACGTAATCCTCGACATCGTGCCCCTCGTTTACCACGTAAGCGAGGCGGAAATACTGGAATGGAGCGCCGGAAAGGCTCTGCGTCGTTACGAGCTGGCGATCGCGCAGTTGGGTGCAAAAAAGAGGTAGCGCATGGCTGAATCAAAGTTTTCGCTACGCCTGGCGGCGGTCGATGCGTACTCGAGCACGTTCGGCGATTTCAAGAAAAAGGGAAGCGAGCTCGAGGAGGATATAAAGAGCCAGCGTGCGGAGCTGGAGAAGCTCAATCGCGTCGCCCGGTCAGCTGACGGGTATGTCGCTCTGACCGATAAGGTCACGAAGACAGGGGCTGCGCTGCAGCTTGCCCGGGTTGAGCAGGTTCGGCTCAATCGCGAGCAGAAGGCCGGCGCCGAGCGGGTGGAAAAACTCAAGCTGGAGGTTGACCAGGCGTCGGCCTCCCTTAGGACGCTCGAGGCCTCGGGAGCTGCAACGGCTGGGCAAATGCGGACGGGTCGCGCAGAGGTCAGTCGTCTGCAGCGCGAGCTCAATTCGGCGACTGCTGAGGTTCGCAAGCTCGATACGTCGAGCGATAAGGCGACCGCCAGTGTTCGCACGCTCGAGGCGGCGTCTCGCGGTGAGCGCAACGAGCTGCAGCGCCTGCGCGCGGTGTTGACTGCGGCCGGTGTGGACACTGGCAAGATGGCCAGCGAGCAGAAGCGCCTCGAGGCGTCGACGAAGTCGGCCAACGCGGCGCTGGCAGCTCAGAAGGCGCGCCTTGAGGCGGTGAGTCGTGCTCAAGCCAAGATGGACGCAAACCAGGCTAAGCGCGCGGATCTGCGCGGGCAGGCTATGGAAACGGCGGCCATCGGTTACTTGGCCACGCGGCCAATTAACCAGGCGATGGATATGCAGTCGGCCATGGCTGACGTTGGCAAGGTGATTGACTTCGCACCTGGTCAAAAAGAGGCGCTGGCCTCTGAAAACTTGAAGATGGCGAGCAATCGCCTCATTGCGTCGTCAGGAATGACGGGGGTCGATCTCGCAAAAATCGAGTATGCGGCCGGTCAATCGGGCATTGGTAACGACAAAAAGGATGCCTCTGGAAAGGTTGACCAGGTAGAGAAGCAAAAGGCGGTTGTAGAGTTCACGCTCGACGCGGCGATCATGGGCTCGGCCTTTGATATGAGCGCGCAGGACTCGGGCGAAACCATGGCCGGCTGGAAAGCGTCCATGATGCTCGATCGCACGGCCACGCTCGATCTGGCCGACTCCGTGAACTACCTGGGCAACAACTTCAACGCCAAGTCAGCCGACATTGCCGGCGTGGTCAAGCGGTACGGCGCCGTGGGTAAGGCGTCGGGCCTGACGCCTGAGCAAAACGCCGCGCTCTCGGCTGCGTTCCTGAACCCGGGCACCGAAAAAGAAATCGCCGGCACTGGCTTCAAGAACTTCCTGTCGGCCCTGACCAAAGGCGAGGCAGCGACAAAGGGCCAGAAAGAGGCGTGGAAGGATCTCGGGTTCGATCCTGAGGATCTGGCCGTCGACATGCAGAAAAACGCGCCTGAGACGATCATGCGCGTTCTGCAGGAGCTCAAAGAGCAGCCGGAGGAAAAGCAGGCGGCGCTGGCTACTCAGCTTTTCGGTTCGGAATCGATCGGCGCGATTCAGCCGCTGCTGTTGAACCTGGGCGAGGTCGATCGCGCGTTCAAGATGGTTGGCGACAAGTCGAAATATGCGACTTCTGTCCTGGGCGAAAACGGCTCGATGATGCAGGAGGCGGCCGGGGTGGCCAACACCTCGCGAACCGGCTGGAACGCTTTCACTGCGCAGATGACGCGGCTATCGACGGTTATCGGTAACGCCATGTTGCCGGCGGTCGACTTCATTCTGCCTAAGCTCGGGTGGTTGGCTGACGGGCTGAGCAATCTCGCGGAGAAATTCCCGAACATTACGTCGGCGCTGGCGATCGCGGCCGGCGGCTTTGTTGCGTTCAAGGCGGCGACGATCGGTATCAAGTACGCCGGTCTGATGCTGGGTCAAGGTGGGAATGCTGGGGCCTTGGCCAGGGCCAGGCTCGACGCCAGTACCGCGCGAACGGCCCGCCAGGCTGATCTGGCTGTTGCTCGCTTGAATTCCACGCTGGGGCGCCTGGGCGCGCCAGGTGGCGGCGGTGGCGGTGATGGCGGGCGCCGTAAGCGGGGTGGCA
>Ga0065714_10002448_pt1 | contig 31390 bp, 22 predicted proteins | sample MisRhiReplicate2_FD_59101 | JGI IMG/M metagenome (GOLD analysis project Ga0065714, IMG submission 59101) | Miscanthus rhizosphere microbial communities from Kellogg Biological Station, MSU, sample Rhizosphere Soil Replicate 2: eDNA_1 v2... | ecosystem: Host-associated > Plants > Roots >... | reverse complement strand
ACCTACAGTTCCGGGAACCAGATAAGAAGTGAAATTAAAAAGCTTAAGTCGCAGATCCAGGTTATTATACAGCATAGTTGTACCGGTAAAACGCTTGCTGTTAAAACCACGCAAACTATTCACCCCACCCAACTGCATACGTTGGAAAAATGTAGGATCACCTATAGTTGTACCAGCACCGGTGCGATTGGCTATAACAAGTCCTGATTTGCCCGGATTAAGATAAAAGCGGAATTCTGTTTTTACCGATCCATAAGTTCCACTGCTTTTATCAAGACGCTGTTGTCCGGTAAACGAAGTTTTCCAGTAAAGACCTTTTTTAGGAATAGCAACATTGTCCCTGGTATCATACACCAGGCCTGCCGTTAAACCACCATACAGTTTATCAGAAAATATATCTTCGTCCGGGTGTGCAGCGTTATATTCATTAAAGAATCGTTCTTCGTTTTTCGAAGCTGAGCTGGTGTAGTAAGAAAACAACACCCCTGCATCAACCCTTAAATGTTTGGCAATTTGTCTGCCTAATTTAACATCTGTATTCAGATAGTTATAATAGTTTCTGTAATAAGAGATTCCCTCTTCCTGCACATCATCTATGCCCTCATGATCAATATTTTCGGTATTGTTCCCTAATCCGAAGAAATTACTCACGTTATTTGGCCCAAGTAAATTGGCATGAACAGTTAAGTCATTATTACCAATAGCCTTTTTAAAATCCGACACATAATCGAGAACAAACGACTTCCTGCCGCTGTTGTAGTTTGCCCAAAACTCATGTTTACGTGCATAAGGTGTCTTCCTAAATCCTTGTTTTTCTATTATATAGCCTAAACCTACCTGCACGCCCTCATCAATATTATAACCCCCATTAAAAAGCACCCCAGAACGATCATAAAGAAAGCTATTCTTGTCAAAACGGTTAATCAGGGTGTCATTAGATAAACGAAATTTAGCAAGCGATCTTTCGGGAAATTTATTCGCCGGATCAGGCTGATCATAAATAAATGGCTTGTTCTTTACATCAGTTGATACCTTGTACTCGTTGACTGCCGCTGTACCAATTAAACGTACCCTAATACCAGATGTTGAAGCACCTTCAACCGTAAATGTATCCTCCCCGCCAACACCAAACAACCTTACCTCTTTGGTAATGCCCTGCACAAAAGTTCTCTTGTAAACCAGTCGCCCCTGTTTACCTTCCTTATTGATGTTATGAACAACAACCTCAACATTTCCGTTTTCAAGGTTTTTCACCTTAAATATTTCTTTCTTTTCAGATGCAGGTACGTCAACATTTATAGATAGAAATCTGTAATACTGCATTGCAAGCGTTTCCAGTTTATCCCTTCTCGAGGTAAAATGCCTGGTTAGCTCAGGACCTGAAAGCTTATATATAATATCAGGCATCTTACGAAAAGCCTTATCAATCAATCCATCAGTAAGCTTTTCCTGCACATATTTAACCTCAGACTGCCAATCCTCCTCAGTCAATTCATTTAAAAAGTAACGGTCAAAATACCGCTCATTAAAATTCCAGTGATTCACATCCCTTATATTATCACTATAAGGCTGTAAATGAGATTTGAGCCATTGATGGTTCAATACCCAGGGAAATACCCCGGAAGTTTTATAAAAAACTTTATCCCTNTCGCGAGGTACCGGCAGNTATAACGTTTCATCNCCNTCACCAACTNCTTTTGGCTGCCAGCGCCAATTATCCTCATGCCTGTCCCAATCACCAAGCACAAANTCAAGCAACCTTGCCCTTAGGGTCATTCGCTGATCGACCTTATTGTCGTTATTTTTCTGAATCTTTTTCTGTGCCTTCTCTGTGTTATCAGTCTTCTCTTCAAAAGGACTTCTTTCCTCGATCAGATAAACAGCATTTGCAAAATCCTTTCTGTATTCTTTCAAACCAGGATCATCACCTACATATACAATTTCAGGTTTTGCATGTGCCAAGCCCAATGCACCGGCTAAATCCGGCACAACCAATGCTGCAAAGGGATGATTGGTGGATACCTGATCCTGTGCAATATCCTTAGCAATAGTCTCTTTAAGGTTTTCGGCCAATCCTCGCTCTGGATACTTCTGTACAGTACGTAGTGCCCATTCCTTCCCTGTAGGGTCGACAAGCCGCAATGAACGGGTTTGCATCCCTCCCCCAAGCTTTACAATGGTTAAGCCGCCTTTTTCTTTCTGAAGATCGATAATTCGCATCTTAACTGGCGTGGCCCAAATTTTTCGATAGCTTTCACCCAACCAGAACCGATGGAAACTACCCACCTTATTGTATTCAGGAGCGACAGCTATAGTAATCGAATCTTTCGAAGCAGGTTGTTGGGCAGAGGCATCGGAAAATGCCATAAAAAAAACCGGACCAGAGAATATTAACGAAAAAAGACTCTTCTTAAAGCACATACCAAATCAATTATTTAATACCTAACGCCTATTCTAAGCGCTTTTAATCCTTCTACGCCTTGTAACTCTTCAAGCTCAAGGTGTTCAAGATCATCATTCAACAAACGCTGGCTTTGCAGCTTTTTAATATATCCAAGGTACGCTTTAACTTCACTATTATTAAAATATACAATAGCTATTTTTCCCGGTTGCGTCAGGCGCTCAGTGGTATTTTTAATCAATGCTTTATCTATCCTTTTCTTAACCATCTGGTAGCGAATATTGTAACTACCTTCCACATCGAAACGTTGCTCGTCAATCCTAAAACTAATGTCGATCTGCTTTTCGTACACAAAAATAAGCTGCGTAGTCTCTAATGGAATAGAAAAATAAGGTCCCAGATTATTGGTTGTACGTGCTATTTCGGCAAGCACTCGTAGCTGCCTTAATCGAAAATCATGTAGAAGATTGGGGGGAAATGGAATACGCGGCGCGATAGATTGCCCCAGATACAAATCGAACTCTACCCCATCTGTTCTGAACTTTTCAAAATAACAAGGGTAAATGCTCTGTATTTCTGCATTAAATTCATCAAGGTGTCTGGTTACAGCCACATTGATCATTTGCATACTTTTTTCATAGCGCGCCCTGTTCTCAAAAACTTTCCCTTTTTCGCCGGTGAGCTTAAAATAATCAGCAACAATATCTTCAATTTCCGGATGGGCCGCTTTTAAATGTTGTAATGAAGCAGGGATTTGTCTTTGTAAGTAATCCTCCGTTTTGAACATTTCCCGATCAGACAATTCATCTACATGCTTGTTGGTCCAAATAGCTGCACCATGTGGAATTTCATTTTCAGTACATGTAGTAGCCCTGTGCCTGATCTCGTTCAAAGTAGTTTCGAGAATCTCAAAGTGAGCATATAAATCTCTTCTTATTGCAGAATTACGTTGTATACTGGAGTTCCTGATATCGATAGCGGCATACAAAGGATATACTCCTCTAAAAAAAACAGGTTCTATAGGGAAGTTTCTTTCCCGGGCGCCCGACTGCACATAATTATAGGCAGCTTCATTAAAACGCCACTGTACAGAAGGTTGTATAGCTGTAAACTTATCTACAATCACATCCTGAATCTCATTGTTAAAGTCGGCAATAACATTCTGAAATAACTGCGCCAATAATGGAAATGCAGCATCTATCTTACTGAGTGTATTGCCGGTAAACTGGCTTGAATCTTTAGTATATAGTTCCAGACACCCCACCAGACGAGCATTGAAATACAAAGGAAAAAGTGCATAAGATTTAATGCCTACATGCCCCAACAATTTCAACATGGGGTATTTTCTTTGATCTTCAGCGGTAACCTCCGGAAAAATCAAAGTACGAGGATGCTCCAGATAATCGTTGATCAAGCTGTCATGCTCTAATTCATCAACATCGTGCTCCCTTGCCAGCTGAACCAAAATGCTATTAAACCCACTCAGTTCATTGATCTGAACTTTATCATTCAGCTTGATATAAGGAATCATACCAAAATCTATTTGATCTGTTCCTACCAATGTTTTCAGCGCCGTAGCAATCTCTTTGGTATAAAGACCGTGTTGAGATTCGTTGTGTTCAATAATCAGGTTTTTAACTGTCTCCAGAGCATACTCATCCGTTACATCAGTCAGGGTAACAATAGAAATTCCCTCGACAGTAAACAGCTCCGGTGGGATCAGTTTGGTTAATATTTTAAGCGTATTCCTCTCATCCTTTATATAATCCTTTACATCCTTTAAATTATACTCAGGCATTTTAATACTCGTAGTGATCTCCAGAAACCGGGTATCAATATTTAACCTGTAATATTTGAGTAGCTGGGTTTCAGGATCTAGTGCAGAATGAATGATAAACTGCTTTCCGCTTAAAGAGAAGTTGTAAAACCGCTCCATGATCATATTATAGAATGCCGACAGCAAATTCTTTTCCATCTCCTTTTTTGGAGGGAGGCTAAGACCAGATTTCAAGTGACACCTTTCGGCATCCATCAAAATGCTGTAGAAAGCATTTGTGCCATAATGAAAACATGGAGAAATGGGTGTACCCAGTGCCCAGTACTGCTGGCTTTCGTCATTAATAATCGGTGATAAAGCCGTATATATCAATTCAAAAAGCTCGGTATACTTACTCGTATCTTCAGCTGATATAGGATCCTGAAGCTCAGGATATTTGCTAAATTGTTCCAGTATATATCGATAAAAATTGATTTTGGCAGTTTTTTCCGTTGCTATTCTCTTTTCGATATAATTAATAAAAGGACGTAAAGAGAGTTTAATATCAGCACCAACAAGATGCTGTCCTGATCCGGTAATACCTTTATTTAGATTTAGCGTTATTGCTTGCATTAATTTATTCGTTATGGAATCTGGCAACTACGCTTCAAATTTACTACCTGTTGCGGTATATTTAGTAAAACAATGGTAATTATTTCCTTTCAGTTAGTAAATATTTAAACTTTAAAATATTACCATCCTTAACCTCGTCCCCTTCATTCGAAATAAAAAGGTTATTATCCTTATCAAAAGCCATACCTTCAGGCTGGTTAAACATAGAAGAATTTAATCGGTGTGCTTCTTTAATTTTCCAGTTAGAATCAGCCACAAGCAAAAGCTTATTCGCAGAAGAAAGCACATACCATTCATTAGTTTTAGGATTTCTGGCTAGTGCCGAAGGACTTAAACTAGCCTTTAACTCAGAATTAAGTGCTTTAATCTGATTCAAATCCATCTTAAACTCACCGGAAGCGACTAAACTATCTGTACTGGATTGGTAATCAAAAACATATCCACTCAATGCTTTAGTCTTTTTATCCACCCCACATTTCTTGCATAAAATATAGACCTTATTGGTTGCTGGGTCGGCAAAGAGACCTTCATACTCCCCGTGTGGGACTACTTGTGTATGTACTTTAACCAGGTCCGACTCCTTTTTTACAGCTTCGGTAACAGGAAAAGAATAAATATCACCATTACTTTTCAATACAAAAACCCTATCATGAAGAAAACCTAAATCTTCATAATCCCCTTTAGGTGCGAATTTCATGTTAGACTGCTTTTTCACATCCCAACCCTGCCTGTACAACTTACCATCTTCATCCTGCACACTATATACCGTATCACTATTTGCTTTATAAAAAGCTATCCCGGAAATCTCCAGTAAACTGGATGGCATGTTAAATTTATCAGGCTTTGTAAAGTCGTACCCTTTAGGGCTGCTGAATTTATTATTTGGATTTCTACATGAATAAGCATAAAAAGCTGATGCTATAACACTGATGCCTAAAAAATAAAGGTAGATTTTTTTCATAAGGGAGACGAGTTACAAGGTTACTACAGCTGAAGCAATAATAAAGGCGAGTACTGCGGCAATAATACCAAACATAAATACGCTGTAAGCTATCCTTAACAAACGATACTTACGTCCCAATACCACCCCTTGCGAGTACACATCCTTGATTAAACTTCCGTAAAGAAAATCACGATCATCCATCATCTTGTTCATTCCATTCTTATAATCCTCTAAGCTCATACGGTAAAAATTACCAAAGAAGAGCAGGTTTACCTTTTTCTCTTTGATGTCTTCCGATGTAAAAACACCTTCAGGGATTGACGGTCTGGTAGCCAGGATAGAGAAAACCATGGTAACCACACAAATGATCAATAAAAGTAAGGTTGGAATAATCAAATGCGGATTATCTTCCAGCTTGCGGAGCAGCAAACTCAAAATCACCGAAAGAATAATAGAATTCGTAGATATCATGATATGGGCTTTGTTATCAGCCATATCACTTAGCCGCTGGTGGTTTGTGGAGGAAATCCTGAACATGGTTTCGATACCCCGTTTAGGCTTTTCGTTATTTTTCCCTTTATCTTCTATTAGCTCTATTTTTTTCTCCTCCTTTGGCTTGTTCTTTTCTTTACCTTCCATTTCGGCCAGATTTTCTGCCTTCTTCGCGTTTAATAAATTCTGGCAAAAATCAGTATGATAATGATGTGTTTTGAAAAGTGCTATGGTCTTGGCTCTCCATTCTGCTTTATCAATTTGTTTATTGCAGAATGCTCCAGCCTCCATACGCATCAGCTTGTTTCTCACCTTAAAACTATCACTTCCTAAATGATACAAGTCAGCATCACAAACGATTTGCTGTAATAACCCTTCTGGTTGCTGAGGCATTTTAGTGGCTAAAATACAACCTTTTACATCCAGTATTATATCCTCAGCCAGCCCTTTATCTTTTAAAAATTCAGCGGCAAGCTCAGCTCCTTTTGCCTCATGTTGGCGACAATCAAACAGATAGCCTAGATCGTGAAACCAACTCGCAGCAACCACAACAAAATTGTCACGCGCTGATAATTGATAATGGTCGGAAATCCTGATCGCATTTTGAACTACTTGTTCTGTATGCTGCAGGTTATGATATATAAAGCGCCCGTCATTATTTGTCTGAAACAGATCTACAATATGTGCACGAAGCTGATCTAATAGTTCCTTATACTGCATCTTTTATATTATTGTTTGTTATCATATAAACGTCAACCGCCATCATATTGTGTTCGACGCATAAATATGAGGCTTTTAATTTATTATTATCGAACAAAAAATTGATTAATATCATTTTTGATTCTGATTGTTATCATAGCAGGAAGTGACAACAAGGCTGAACTTTGGTGAAAATAAATTTCAGCTATGTTACAGCAAAAAACGATCAAATCAGCGACCTATTGTTACCACTGTGGAGACGACCTGTCTGTAAATCTATATTTACACGATGACAAACACTTTTGCTGTCTGGGCTGCAAAGGTGTATATCAAATCCTTTCCAATCATAATCTGGACAATTACTATGCCTATAATGATGTACCGGGACAAACGCAAAAAATCCAGTCTAAGCACTTTGAATACCTGGATGAACCAGAAATAATGTCAAAATTAGTAAACTATACTGATGACAAAATTACCTCCATTACTTTATATGTACCGGCCATTCACTGCAGTTCCTGCATATGGTTACTGGAAAATCTGCATAAAATAAATCCCGATATCGTTCAATCACGAATTGATTTTCTTAAGAAGCAGATAGCTATCGTTTTCAAACACGAACACACCTCATTAAGAGCAGTTGTTGAAATGCTGGTTTCAATTGGCTATGAGCCATTGATTAGCTTACAGGATGTCGTAAAAAAACAACAATCTGATTTTTCGGAAAGAAATCTGGTAAAAAAAATAGCTGTCGCAGGCTTTTGTTTTGGAAATGTAATGCTCCTTAGCTTTCCAGAATATTTCGGCTTGTCTGATTTGGAAATTCAATTCAAGTCCTTTTTTGGCTGGTTAAATCTTGCATTTGCATTACCTGTAACATTTTATTGTGGAAGAGACTATTTCATTTCAGCCTACCACAACCTTAAAAAAGGAATACTGAACCTCGATTTCCCATTAGCGCTTGGTATCACAGTCATGTTTATCCGCTCCCTTGTCGAAATAACTAGCAACACCGGCGCTGGATTTGTAGACACCCTGTGTGGCCTTATTTTTTTTCTGCTCATAGGAAAATGGATGCAACAGCGAACATATCACCACCTTTCTTTTGAGCGGGATTACAGATCTTACTTCCCCGTTGCAGTAACTCTTATTAAAGAGGGTAAGGAAAAACCTGTTCCATTAGACGAACTGAGTATCGGCCAAAGGATGCTGATCAGAAGCAATGAGATTATTCCAGCCGACGCTATTTTATTGAAAGGCGAAGCAGAAATCGACTTCAGCTTCGTAACGGGGGAATCTAAACCCGTTAAAAAAACACTTGGTGAAGTAGTATACGCAGGTGGCCGACAGCTTTTAGGTGCTATTGAACTGGAAGTAGTTAAACCTGTATCACAAAGCTATCTTACCGGGCTATGGAACAATCAGGCTTTTTTTACCGAGAAAAACAGGATTAAAACATTCAGCGATACAGCCAGTAAATACTTCAGCATCGTATTATTGCTAATCGCGCTCGGCTCTGCTGCTTTCTGGCTTTTTTATAAAGGAAATACGCAAAATGCCTTCGACTCATTTACTGCCGTATTGATAATCGCTTGTCCTTGTGCACTGGCACTGAGCAGCCCCTTTACGCTGGCTGCTGTGCTAAGTATTTTTGATAAGAATAAGTTTTATTTAAAGAGTACAGCTGTGGTAGAGGAGCTGGCAAGGATAGATACTTTCGTATTTGATAAAACAGGTACCATTACCAGTCCTGAAGCTACCGGCTTCAACTTCGAGGGAAATATCACAGATGAAGAAAAACAATTACTAAGTGATCTGGCCCGTAACTCGGGTCACCCTTTAAGTCGTGAACTGGTAAAACTATTAAACAGGGATAAAGTCTACCCTGTAGATGAATATGTTGAAAAAATAGGAAGAGGAATCAGCGGTAAGATTAACGGAAATACAGTGAAATTGGGAGGTTCCACTTTCCTTAATCTTCCGTTGGTTGTCTCTCCATCAAACAGCAGTGTTCATGTCATGATCAATGATCACTACCTGGGATATTTCACTTTCCGCCAACAATGGCGTGAAGGGTTTAAGGATTTGACTTTTAAGCTTAGCAAGCGGGCCGATTTACATTTAATTTCGGGTGATAAGGATCACGACAAGCAAACGCTTATCCCCTTTTTCCCACGCGCACAGCAAATGCAGTTTGAACAGAGTCCGCAAAACAAACTCGACTACATTCAGCGCCTTCAGCAATCAGGTAAAAAAGTATTGATGTTTGGAGATGGTCTCAATGATGCCGGTGCTTTGAAACAAAGCAATCTTGGTGTGGCGGTAACCGACAATATCAATAATTTCTCCCCGGATTGTGACGCCATATTGGATGGAGCTTCTTTCCATAAGATTCCGCAGTTTATACAACAGGCAAAAGATGCGGTTAAGATCATTCACATCAGCTTCTGCATATCCTTGATATATAACACTGTGGGTTTATACTTCGCTGTACAGGGACTCCTGTCACCACTCATTGCGGCTATATTAATGCCGGTAAGTACAGTCACTATTATTCTATTCACCAGTCTGACTGCCAGACTTTATGCTGCTAAAAACAAATTATTATGAACATGATTTATGTATTGATAGGCTGCAGTATTTTACTTGCGCTTATTTTCCTTGCTGCCTTCTTCTGGGCAAGCAAAACGGGGCAGCACGACGACACCTATACCCCTTCGGTACGCATACTTTTTGATGAAGAACTTACCGAGCAAAAAGAGTCTCAAAAATATGATGAGGATCATTTTTAACTCCAATATGCATCATTCTAATATACTATACCCGGCACTAATTTTACGGCCATAAACCTTTCATTAATTTCACATGACAGAAAAATTTTACTACGACAATAAGATCGTCAGAAACTTTGCCATAGCTACCATAGTATGGGGCATCATTGGCATGACGGTCGGATTACTCATTGCCATGCAGCTTTTCAAGCCCTCATTAAACATGGGCTCTCAATACACTACTTTTGGCCGGATCAGACCACTTCACACCAACGCTGTTATCTTTGCTTTTGTTGGTAATGCGATATTCATGGGGGTATATTATTCATTACAACGCCTGCTTAAAGCAAGGATGTTTAGTGATATACTAAGTAAAATACATTTCTGGGGCTGGCAGCTCATCATTGTCGCTGCTGTGATTACGCTTCCTTTGGGATTAAGCTCTTCCCACGAATACGCCGAGCTGGAATGGCCAATTGATATTGCTATCACTTTAGTCTGGGTTGTATTTGGTATAAATATGTTTGGTACTATCATCAAACGAAGAGAAAAGCACATGTATGTAGCCATCTGGTTTTACATTGCCACCTTTGTAACTGTTGCAGTGTTGCATATTGTAAACTCTTTTCAGTTACCTGTATCTGCTTTTAAAAGTTATTATTTATATGCCGGTGTCCAGGATGCATTGGTACAATGGTGGTATGGCCATAATGCGGTTGCGTTCTTCTTAACTACACCATACCTGGGAATGATGTATTACTTCCTTCCTAAAATGGCTCAGCGTCCGATATACTCCTACAAATTGAGTATCCTGCACTTCTGGTCGCTCATTTTCATCTATATATGGGCTGGTCCGCACCACTTGCTATATACCTCCCTTCCGGGCTGGGCGCAATCATTGGGTGTTGCGTTTTCAGTGATGCTGATCGCACCAAGCTGGGGTGGCATGATCAATGGTTTACTTACCCTTCGTGGTGCCTGGGACAAAGTGCGTGAGGATCCTACGTTAAAGTTCATGGTGGTTGGTTTAACCGCTTATGGTATGGCCACTTTTGAAGGTCCGATGCTAGCCTTTAAGCAAATCAATGCCATTGCACACTATACCGACTGGATAGTTGCACACGTACACGTTGGTGCACTCGGATGGAACGGCTTTTTGACTTTTGGTATCCTATATTGGCTGATACCCCGAATTTATAGAACATCTCTATATTCTAAAAAACTGGCATCGTTCCACTTCTGGATTGGTACTTTGGGAATTATCTTCTATGCAGTTCCTCTATATTTCGCAGGATTTACACAAGGTCTGATGTGGAAAGAATTCACTGAAGAAGGAATGCTAAGGTATCCTAATTTCCTGGAGACTGTAATCCAGATTTTACCAATGTACGTTTTAAGAGCAATAGGTGGCGCTTTATACCTTGCCGGTGTAATTGTAATGACCTATAACCTGATTAAAACCGTACGTACAGGTAAATTATTAGCTAATGAGGCTGTTGAAGCTATGCCATTACCTGTAGAATATGTAGCACAAGGCTCTGATAAAAAACTGCACCGTTTACTGGAGCGTAGGCCAATGGTATTTATGGTCCTGTCTTTAGTCGTTATTCTTATTGGTGGAACCATCGAAATGATGCCAACATTTACCGTAAAGTCTAATATCCCAACGATCACCAGCGTAAAACCTTACACGCCATTAGAACTGCAGGGCAGAGATCTTTACATCAAAGAAGGCTGCGTTAACTGTCACTCTCAAATGATTCGCCCTTTCCGTTCAGAAACAGAAAGATATGGTGAATACAGTAAGGCCGGAGAATTTGTATACGATCACCCACACTTATGGGGTTCAAAACGAACAGGACCAGATTTACAACGTGAAGGAGGAAAATATGGTAACGTATGGCACTACAATCACATGCTGGATCCGCAAACCATGTCGCCCGGCAGTATCATGCCACCGTACGAGTGGCTGATCACGCAGACTTTAGACACGACCACTACCCGCAGCAAGATCAATGCAATGCGTACCCTGGGCGTTCCTTATCCTGAAGGTTATGAGGATAAGGCGAATCACGACCTTGATACACAAGCTAAAGAAATTGCCGGAGATCTGCAGAAAAACAACATTAAAGTAAAAAGCGACAAAGAGATCATTGCATTGATCGCTTATTTACAGCGACTTGGAACAGATATAAAAGCAAAGTAACACCATCGACCATGTTTAAACAATTTTTAGATCAAGCCACCGGAAACAACGGCTACCTGATTGCTTCCCTTGGAATTTTTATGCTCTTTTTCATACTGGTAGGCGTATTACTGCTTACCATGAAAAAAGAGGAAGTAAATTATATGAGCGAACTCCCTTTAAAAGATGATGTAAAATGAATGATATCTTAATCTGGGCCTTACTGTTTATAGCAGTAAGCATATTAATAGCAGCTGTACTGGTTTTGAGGGTAATCAAGATCTTTGTCCAGCAAAGCCTCTACCCTGCTAATTTTGTATCTGCAGAAGAAAGAGAACAACACCGTTTAGTTTTGGAAAAACTGGAAGCAGAAAAACCGGAAAAAAAATCTATATGGACATGGATGCTGGGTTTAAAGCCTCTTTCTGAAGAGAAAGACCTGATCATGGAGCACGAGTTTGATGGCATTGCCGAGCTCGACAATCCAACTCCAGCCTGGTTTATGGTACTTTTCTACGGAACTATCCTCTTCGCCATTGGCTATATGTTCAACTACCATGTAATTGGCTGGGGACAGTCGCAGGAACAAGAGTATGTAGCGGAATTGCAACAAGCGGAAGACGACCGCATAGCATTACTTCAAAAGCCAGGTGGTGGCGGTGCAAATAAAATCAATGAGAACAATGTAGAAGCTTCAACAGATAAAGCTGTATTGCAAGCCGGTGCTGCCTTATTCAAGAATGTCTGCACGCCTTGTCATGGAGAACACGCAGAGGGAAGCGTTGGTCCGAACTTAACTGACGACCACTGGCTACATGGCGGAAAGGTAAACGACATCTTTAAAACCATTAAATACGGCGTTCCTGACAAAGGAATGATTGCATGGGAGAAGTCGATGAATGCTAAGCAGATTTCCGATATCACCAGTTACATTATGTCATTAAAAGGAAGCAATCCTGCGGGAGCAAAAGCACCTCAGGGCGAAAAAGAATAATATGTCACAAAGTCCGGATCATTTCAGAAATCAGATTTCTACATTAACCGACGATGGGAAAAGCCGTAAATGGATCTACCCAAAGGTGGTAAAAGGAAAACTATATAAGTACCGCACGGTACTGAGTTATTTCTTTCTTACCTTATTATTTTCGGCGCCATTTATCAAGTTAAATGGGGAGCAACTGATATTACTAAATGTTCTGGAAAGAAAATTCGTATTATTCGGTATCATTTTCTGGCCACAAGACTTTTACCTTTTTGTGCTCGCGTTGCTCACTTTTATAGTGTTCATTGTATTATTCACCGTAGTTTTTGGCAGAATATTTTGTGGATGGGCCTGCCCCCAAACTATATTTTTAGAAATGGTTTTCCGCAAAATTGAAATATGGATAGAGGGAGATCATCTTAAACGTAAAAAATTAGATGCTTCCCCTCTTACCGCTGAAAAAGTCTTCAAAAAGACGTTGAAGCATGGAATCTATATCTGCATATCCTTTCTTATTGCCAACATTTTCCTGGCCTATATCATTGGTACGGATACGCTCATAAAAATCATTACCGAACCGGTTTCCCTGCACTTTACCGGCTTCTTATCAATTTCTGTTTTTACCTTGGTTTTTTACCTCGTGTTTTCGAAAATGAGGGAACTGGTATGTACTGTGGTTTGTCCTTATGGACGACTGCAAGGCGTTTTATTAGATAACCAAAGTATTATTGTAGCTTATGACTATGAACGAGGTGAACCGAGAGCTAAACGAATTAAAGGTGAAGAAAATCTTGCAGGAGATTGTATCGATTGTAAGCTATGTGTGGATGTATGTCCTACAGGAATAGACATTCGTAATGGTACACAAATGGAATGTGTAAACTGTACTGCTTGTATAGATGCCTGTGACATGGTGATGGAAAAGATTAGCCGCCCAACAAGACTTGTCGGTTTTAAATCAGAAGAGGAGATCAAGAAAAAGCTGGCTTTTCAAATCAACAAACGTGTTTACGGATATTCGGCGGTTTTAGTGATATTAGTTACAGTACTGTCCTACTTGCTCCTTACCCGGAGCGATGTAAAAACTACTATTTTAAGAGCTGGAGGAACACTTTATCAACTTAGGGATAAAGAAAATACAGTGAGTAACCTATATAATGCTGAACTGATCAACAAAACAAGTAAAAGCATCAGCTTTAAGATCGTACCTGATGATCAAAGAGTAAAAATACAATACATTCAAAAGCAGGATACACTGGCTTATGGAGGGGTTACTAAACTTACTTTCTTTGTCATCCTTCCACAACAGGATATTGAGACTTACAAATCGAAAATAAGCTTTAAACTCTTATCAGATGATAAAATCATAGATCAGTTTGAAACTACATTTATTGCACCACCTAACGATTAAAAGATGAACTGGGGAACAAAATTGATAATTGGAATGCTTTGCTTTATGAGCTTTATTGTTGTGCTTGGCGTATTAATGTTCAACAGCAATACTGATGCGCTGGTAGATAATGACTATTACGAGAAGGGTTTAAATTACGACAAAGATTATAACCGCAAGGAACAGGTAAAAATCGATGATGCAGCTCCAATAGTAAAGCTAACAGAAGATAACATCATACTTAGGTTTAAAAATAAGGCCGAAGGCAATATTAAACTGCTCAGGAATTCTGATAAACGAATGGACAAAAACATTGCCTTATCGACAGATGCTACTAACGAAGTAAAAATCCCGCTTCAAGGGATAGAAAAAGGACAATGGCGTTTGATTATATCATGGACGACCGAAGGGCTCAACTACTTAAATGAACAGGAGATATTAATAAAGTGAGTACAGAAAAACTAGCCTTCATGATTGGATTACTAGGCAGCGTCCATTGCATTGGCATGTGCGGCCCGTTGGCATTTGCCATCCCTTCATTAAAGCAAGGCTGGTTTTACCTGGCTGCAGATAAACTAATTTACCAGTTAGGCCGCATTATGGCCTACTGTGTTTTGGGCATAGGAATCGGACTCATAGGCAAACAGATCTGGTTAGCGGGCTTTCAGCAAGGCGTTAGCGTTTTAAGCGGAGTTTTTATTGTTACGGCAGCCTGCGCCAGACTGTTTAGGTTTAGCGCTTTCAAAAACAATTCATCCTTTCTACTTGGACCATTTAACCGATTATTTAACTACGCTTTAAAGCATAAGGCCAATCATCTTATCATAGGTTTCATTAATGGCTTCCTACCCTGTGGATTCGTGTACCTTGCTCTTGCAGGCGCACTAAATACAGAAAGTGTACAAAACTCCGTTATTTATATGTTCTGGTTTGGCATGGGAACCTTACCTTTGATGTTCATTGCGATGCTTAGTGCAGGCTTTACAGGGACAATGTTTAGACGAAGGATTAACCGTGCAGTCCCTTACCTGATGCTTTGCATAGGAATATGGTTTATTTTAAGAGGGCTGGCTCTCGATATACCCTACCTAAGTCCGGCAGAAGCGACAAGCATTAGCAACTGTAATTAAAAAGAAATGAACGACATTCAGCATAAAGAAGATATACAATACCTGGTAGAGACATTTTACCATTCGGCACTAACAGACCCACTTATCGGACCGGTTTTCAGGGCTGCTAATTTCAAACTGGAAGCACACATACCAGTAATGGTTTCTTTTTGGGAAACCATACTTTTTGATGTAATTACTTATAAGGGAAATCCTATGCTGAAGCACCTGGATCTTAATCGTACTGTGCCTTTAAAACCGGAGCACTTCGAACGCTGGATGAACATATGGGCAGAGACGGTAAACTCAAAATTTGAAGGTCCCATTGCTCAAAAAGCGATTGTTAGAGCTACATCTATTGCACAGTTGATGGAGTATAAAGTACAGAAGGCCGATCAAAAGACCGGCCTATAACAACTCATTATTGAAAACGTTAACGAGCTAGCTATATTTTTACTATTAATCTGCTAAACTAAACTGTTGTGTTCCTGGTTGGTTTTCCCATAAACGGGCATCCAGCATCATACAGATATTTCTTAAGAACCTTTTCCCGCAGCTTGTTACCTGCATCTCATAAGGAGATAAGAATACCAGACCATCCTGTGCAAGCCAGCGCATTCTTTCCATTCCTTCTGCAAACACATCGTTCTCCATATCCAGGGCTGTCCAATTGGTATAACCTCTACACATGATATTTAAAATGTGCTTACGAATAAGCAAATCAGTGTTATTTAACATATGGCCTTTAACGATAGGGAATTCGCCTTCATTAACCAATTCCTGGTAGGTCTCGACAGTCTTCACATTCTGAGCAAAAGCATCCCAGGTGTCACTAATCGACGAAACACCCAGGCCAATCATCAGGCGACTATACTGATGGGTATATCCCATAAAGTTCCGATGTAAAGTACCGTTCTTTTCAGCCTCATAAAGACTATCAGTCGCTAGTGTAAAATGGTCCATTCCAATTTCCACATATCCACCCTCTTTCAGGAGTTTCCGGCCAAGTTCATACAACTCCTGTTTAGATTCCGGGGAAGGTAAATCATTCTCTGTATATCGGCGCTGACCAGGTTTAATCCAGGGCACATGCGCATAACTATAAAAGGCAATCCGATCTGGTTTTAACCTTAATACTTCTTCTATAGTGTCGGTCAAACCGGAAAAGGTTTGATTTGGCAAGCCATAAATAAGATCGTAGTTTAAAGAATAGTATCCATTTTCGCGGGCTAAACGTGATACATGCTCAACTTGTTCAACAGACTGAATCCTGTTGATGGCCAGTTGCACATGCGGATCAAAATCCTGAATCCCAAGACTCAATCTTTTGAATCCTAATTTACCAAGTGTAATGAGATGCGCTTCAGTTGTATTCGCCGGATGAGCCTCAAAGCTAAATTCGGCATCTTCATGGATCAGGGCATCCTTTAACAATCCGTTAATCAACAGATCAAGATGCTCAGGACTAAAAAAAGTGGGTGTACCGCCACCAAGATGTAGCTCTCTGATTACCGGCTTATCTTTGAAAAGATCCAGATAAAGCTGCCATTCTTTTAACAAAGTCTCAATATAAGGCCTCTCTACGCTATGGTTCTTGGTAATCCTGGTGTTACAACCGCAATAAGTACATAAGTCCTCACAAAAAGGAAGGTGTATGTATAAACTGATACCGTCTTTGCTGTTGCTTATATTAAATGCCTTAACTACCGCCTTGCTCCATTTAGGAAGATCAAAACTTTCCTCTTTCCAGTAGGGAACAGTTGGNTAGCTGGTATACCGGGGGGCGGCCACGTGATACTTTTCAATTAGTTCTTTTTTATTCATGAAGATNAGAATTGTGGGTATTTAGGGATGAATGATTATCTCGGTCACAAGATTTCGAACAAACACAAGCTAAGCCTAAACAGCTTTTCTGTTGCCATTTGTCGAGATTCAATATAGTTTCTTCTGCTAATGCCATGGGTAACTCAGCAGCTGTCAACCCGCTTAATGCAATAGACGGTACATTTGCCACCCTCATGGCTCTTGCTGTTGCTGTTTCCCGATCAATGTGATCAGCGGAAGTTGAGCGTGTAGCAATGTATTTCACGCCCATATCTGCCAGTTTATTGATTACATCGGCAGACACATCATCATCCTCAAATACAATTACAGCTTCTTTTCCTGTCGCATAACTTACGGTATCAGCATTTAGCACATTAGAAATCAGAGTTATTTCGTGCTTTTTATGGTTGGCGATCGCCAAAGGTTCTTTTTCAAATAGTTTTATACTGTAAGCTACAACTTTCATGCAAATTGATTATTAATAACCAAATTTAACAGATTCATACCTTACAGGAAATGAGTTTAATCAGATGGAAAAATGATCTTCGTCAATTTTTTACGTTTTGTAATCGGGATTCATCCAGAACAACGATTTGATTTCCTTTTTTATCAATAATTTGCTCATCCCTGAAATCGCTTAAGATACGACTTACCGTTTCGGTAGCCATACCGGCCATAGCAGCCAGGTCATCCCTTGATATTTTGAGATACTGTATCTCACCCGGCTTCTCTTGTCTGCACAGCCTGATCAATACCTCCGCCATACGCTTTCTAACCGAATGATAGGCAAGTTGTAACAACTGCTCTTCCCTCTCCAGTAAATTATTAGAAAGTATATGTATAAACTGCTTGGTCACCTCAGGAAATTTGTTCAATAGTTCTTCAACCATCTCTTTAGGTAACAAACATATTGTCGAATCTTCCAGGGCCTCTGCAGTTTCCGAATACTCTTCATTGCTCAAGAGTGCCGGTATCCCGACATAGTCATCCGTAGTATATATTCCGGTCAGCAATTCACGGCCATCTATACTCATTTTAATTGTTTTTACCCGTCCTTTTAACACCAGATAGATACCTATTACATCATCTCCTTCATAATAAATAACCTGTCTCTTTTTAACTGTCCGAACCTTGCGTTCGGCAATCAGTTTTTGAAGCTCCTCAACACCTGTTGTTCCGTTAAGGAGATTAGACAATTTATCCAACGACTGGCTATAAAATCTTTGAAGTCTATCTTTCTTACTTAACCTTATTTCAATAGCATTAAGTAGTTCTACATCATCAAAAGGTTTAGTCAGATAATCATCGGCTCCCATTTCCATTCCTTTACGCATATCGATCCTTTCGGCCTTTGCAGTAAGAAAAATAAAAGGAATGGCAGCAGTTTTCGGATGCTTATTTAACATGTATAAAACACTATATCCATCCAGCTCTGGCATCATGATATCGCATAAAATGATATCCGGTAAATGTGTCGTTGCGACATCAACACCTACCCTACCATTATGAGCCTGAAAAACTTCATAACCAGCAAGCTCTAATATCTCAGTAGTACTTTCTCTAATATCTTCGTTATCTTCAATAATCAGTATACGCGTCTTCTTCATTACTTATTAAAGGAAAGTTTAAAGGTAGTCTCTTTGTTAATTACACTTTCAAAATCGAGTGTGCCATTCATCAATTTAGCATAACGTAAAACAATATTTAATCCTAAACCGGTACCTGGAATATTACCGGTATTATTTGCCCTAAAAAATGGCTGGAACAAATGCTTTTGATCAAGTTCAGGAATTCCTATACCATTGTCTTTAATCGTAACAATAACTTGTTCCTCGTTGATCTCGGTATTGAACTCTATGAAGGTATTCTCTCCTGAGTATTTAATTGAATTAGAAATCAGATTGATCATACAGTTACGAATCAGGTTTTGATCCAGCTTAACCACACTTTCCAATCCGGTATGCTGATAAATAATATGCTGGTCCTGCTTAGCTATCATCTGCATTTCTTCGGTGACCTCTTCAGATAATTTCACCAGATCGAAAGAATCAAAAGCAGGTTCAACAATTCCAGCCTCAAGTCGTTCCAATGACAGGAAATCATTTAAGATTGTAGTTAAATTTCCGACCGCATTTTTAATCTTACCAACATGTTTGGTAATGTTCTTATTATTAAAGGGCTGCGCATATTTCTCGATCAGTGAGGAAGAAAGTTGAACTGAACTAAGCGGAGTTCTGAACTCGTGTGAGGCCATGGATACGAACCTGCTTTTCATCTGGTTAAGTTCCTTTTCCTTCTCTAAGGATAAACTTACTTCTTCTTTGGCTTCACTTAAAGCCTTTACAGTTTTCCTCAAAGACTTCGTACGTTCTTCTACCAGCTCTTCCAGTTCCGCAGCATATTCCCTCAAACGTTCTTCCGCTTCCTTCTCTTTAGATAAATCATGGATAAATCCGGTGTATATGATACGATCATCATACTGCACTTCACTTACAGCTAATCTAAATGGAAAAGTAGTCCCATCCTTTCGTAAGCCCCTTACTTCCCTGCCTTTACCAATAATACGCTTTTCACCAGTAGTCTGATATCTATGTAAATAGCCATCATGACCACTTTTATCCGGTTCAGGCATCAACATCTTAATGTTGTGTCCTTTTACTTCTTCCAGTGTATAACCAAAAAGCTTGAGGGCTGCAGGATTGAGGCTTTCAATGTGTCCTCTTCTATCGATAGTAATGATCCCATCAATTGCAGTTTCAATAATAGCCTCTAATAACCTGACTTGTTCCATAAAGTACTTTTCACAAATATATGATTTTATCAATCACGAAATTATCGCCTCAGTCATATTAAAAAGTGATTATCGTCATATTTTAAATTAAAAATAGTCCGCTCCTTTGTGGTCTAAATCTTACAATATAATTTCATGAACCATACCTTTCATATTCCAGTACTGGGCCTTGGCTATTCAATAGATACACCTTTAAAAGTTGCTAAATATGGCATATCATCCGTTGTTTCCATTGTGGATGATGAACTTACAGAACGCATGCGTAAGTTTCATGCCGAGAAAAATAATGAAAGTTATACCCCAATAGATAAAAAGGCAGTCGACAGCCGTGCACTAAGGATAACGGCCTACCTGAACTTGCTTAACAAACTGGTTAATCAACAATTTAAAAGCCTGCTAAATGAAAAACCAGAAGCGGGAACAGCACTACACAAGTATTTCGAGCTATTGCCCGATCACTCCGTTTTAAAAAACAGCTATAACCAACTGTTAAATATAACAGATCCGCAACAAAAGGAATTAGCCCTTCAAGAGCTAAAATTTAAAATGCAACCCGGAAGTATTGATGTAAACATCATGTCGAAGGTAGACAAGGCGAATTATAACTTAAACGATGAATATCTTGGCGACGATTATACCGATGCCCTTGCTTCAATGCGTGGTTTCGCCAACAGCGACCTTAAATCGTCAATCATCATATCAGCCGGATTAAATCCAAGATTATATAGTTACATGGAAAAATGCGCTGATTTCTACCCGGATCAATCAGGGGCACTCCATAAAAGTGTCATTTTAAAAGTAAGTGATTTCCGTTCTGCGCTTATCCAGGCAAAGATTCTGGCTAAAAAAGGCATCTGGGTTACGGAGTTCCGAGTTGAATCAGGACTAAATTGCGGTGGGCATGCATTTGCTACAGAAGGTTTTCTACTGGGACCCATCCTGGAAGAGTTTAAAGAAAAACGCAATGCACTTGCTGCCGAATTATATGAAATTTACGCCGCAGCGTTAACAGCAAAAGGCTTTACAGTTAACACTACCCCGATACAACGGATTACCGCACAAGGTGGCATCGGCACAGCCGAAGAACATCAGTTTCTGATCAATTATTACCAGCTTGATGCAGCTGGTTGGGGAAGTCCATTTTTATTAGTACCAGAAGCTACAAATGTAGATGATCATACGCTTACGGATCTTATCAATGCCGACCATACCGATTATTACCTAAGCAATTCTTCCCCATTGGGTGTGCTTTTTAACAGTTTTAGAAAAAGCAGTATAGAGCAGCAGCGATTAGAACGCATAGCGAAAGGCAGACCAGGTAGTCCTTGTACTAAGAAATTCCTCTGTACCAATACAGAATTTACAGCATTACCAATTTGCACGGCATCAAGGGAATACCAGAACTTAAAAATTAAAGAGCTGCAAAAACAGGACTTACCCGAAGAACGCTACAATCAGCAGTTTGATCGCATTACAGAGAAAGTATGTCTTTGTGAAGGATTATGTGCCTCGACTTATATTAAAAACGGTATGCTAAAGCCCAAAGAAAACAAAGCCGTAAGCATTTGCCCTGGCCCCAACCTTGCTTATTTTTCAGGGAAATACAGCTTAAAGGAAATGGTACAACACATTTACGGGAAGACAAATTTACTGGACAATGTATCGCGTCCTAATCTGTTTATTAATGAGCTAAACTTATATGTAGAGTACTTAAAAAAAGACATTAGCAGTCAACTGGATGAACTGAGTGCAAAAAAAGCGAAATACTTTGGCAAGTTCAGAGAGCAGCTTTTGCAGGGAATTGATTATTACAAAGGATTGATTCCGGAACTTAAAAAGCAAACAACTGTTACGGTAAACGAAATGTATCAGCAATTGCAACAGCTAGAAAAAAACTTAAATTCGGCACCTTTTACTAATTAAAAAAAGCACAGCTTCTCTTTGGATAGATTTTAAAGAGAAGCTATGCTATCAAACCTGTGTTTTATTTCATAACTTAAAAACGAACGGAGCAGCTGGTAACCCCGCATTATTACGTAAGTTACCAGTCATATAATTTCTAAAACAATAGCGCAGTTCAACAGGTTCTTTAACCTGATCACTCCAAACCTTCACCCGATCAGTACCATTTAGAATCAAAGCATCAGCAGTAAAAAAAACGCCATCCTTTCCTGCTATTTCAAAACCCGTAACCTTCTCATTTTCTGGATTTAATCCATCCTGACCGAAGTCAAAAATCACTTCTATTGCCGCAGCTTTTTGTTGAATCGATTTAAATACCGGGCCAGAATATTGGAAACCTGCTTTCCCGTAAGTTTTAGCCAGGGCCCAATAGGCCAGGCGCTGACCAACCTCAATCTTATGTGGAGGATGGATAAATATTTCACTACCTAAATCAGCAGTTATTGCCATTCCCACATGCGGTACTTCATTCATCAGTTCCAGTTGAGCTTGTCGGAAATAGGCCCAGTCCAGCAAGTCTTTACCCCCTGATTGCCACGGAGTGAGCTGAACGTAATAAAATGGCATTTCAGGAGCCTTAAAAAATGTCCGCCATTGTTTTACCATCTCAGGAAACAATACTTTGTATAAGGTGGGATTAGCTGCATTCGCCTCCCCCTGATACCAGATTACCCCTCTTATAGAAAAACCCTTCCATGGGTTCACCATCGCATTCCATATCAATGTCGGCGTTCCCGCGGCCCATTCAAATTCCTTCTGATTTACATCAGGAAGCTTCACCCCTTCGAATTTCTGCAAGGTATTTTTACTCATCCAGGCTTCGATCTTAGACATGCTCCAGGAACAGTTAATCAAACCAATAGGGATATCTAACGATTGTTCAAGCATATCTCCAAAAAAATAAGCCGTGGCTGAGAATTCTGCAACATCTTTAGCAGAAAGTTCCTTCCATTCTCCTACAATCCCATGCTCCAGTTCGGTGGTACTCCATGCATTTTTAACGGTATAAAGTCTGATCTTCCTCTTAGGATTAGCAGCAGCTATATGTCTTAAAGTACCAAAAACCGGCTGTCCCCGGAATCCCTTTACAGGCATTTCCATGTTCGATTGTCCGGAACAAAACCAAACTTCACCGATAAGAATATTTTGTAGCAGCAGTTCTTCACCATCGTTAAAACTAATCTGATATGGTTTTGCAGCAGTAGCAGGTGTAGATACAGTTATTTCAAACTGGCCGAAAGCATTAGCTGTAGCAACATAAGTTTTCACACCCCAGCCTACGGATACCAGCACCTTTTTTTTGGGTGCGGCAGTGCCCTTAAATGTCACACTTGATTTCTGTTGCAAAACCATATGATTTCCAAAAATAGTGCTAAGCTTAACTTTTGCCTGCAATTGCAGGGAGAAGCAGATCAACAGAACGATTATGGATAAAAAGGAAATTTTATTCATTACTAATGCCTGATTATTTTTTGATGGAGCCAAGGTACTTATCAATCCCGGTTTTTAATGCCGCAAAATAATTGTAGCGCTTTACATGCACCATATCAAAAATGAAATAGCCATCACCAGCATTAATTGCTGCATCCACCGTTTGAGCGACAGCAGTATCCATTCCTCCGTTCTCCCATCCTGATCCATTGCCGACATCCGGACCACCTGCAACTTTGGTATCTCCCTGCATCAGGGTTTTCGCATTCTTGCAGAACCCTTCAACTGTCCATTCACCTGAGCCATATATCCGGTCTGTTGGCGCGTATGCTCCAATCAGGATAAAGTCCATATGATCCGCATAGCCAAAATCTTTATATGCAGGGCTGGCCCATGCCGGGTAAAACTGTGCTGTATTATATTTCGGACTGGCCCAATTTACACCAACATCATAATAGGTAGAATACCAGCCGCCTACGTATACTCCAAACTGAATTTTATCATTTGCAGTTTTAACGCGTGCTCTGGCTTTTACCATAAAATCATGTATGGTTTTTACTCTAAATTCCATCCATTTTTTAAAGTGCTTTGGCATGGTCGCCGGCAGCGGATACGACGGTGTACCAGGCACAATAACATCATTCGGAAAACTGGTAACTGTTTCACCAATATATTGTTCAAACTTCTGTTTAGTAACAGCGGAAAAATCACATACGAAATCATTATACCGACAACGATCTAAAAATATACCATCAACGTTATACTTTGCAAGGTCTCCTATGATATTGAGCATATACTCCTGCACCTCATCATTCGCTGGGTTAATAAATTTAGTTCCGTAGCTATTGTTTGGGTCCTGGGAAGTGGTTATATCCATTACGTTTACCAGTCCTCCGGGAAGATTTAAAGTCGTAGCCCATTCTTTCTTAGTACCTTCTCTGAAAAGCATACCTTGTTGCCCCAATCCATATGCGTAATTATTACCGGCAACAAAGGTATTTATGGCTGCATGAATTTTAAGGCCTACTGCATGGCCTTCATCAATAAAGGCCTGCAAATAATCCCATGTTGCGGTTCGCTCATGGAATCCATATGAACCGGCCGACCATACATCCAGTTTTTTCACCTGCTGTACCTGTGTAGAGTTAAATAGTACATCACCCATACTTGGCCGTACATCTACCACTACGTCGGTAATACCCGCATCGGCCAGTTTTCCCAGATCTCTTTTAATATTTTCTTTACTATTTGCATAATCCGGAAAATTTGCTGCAGCATCAATCCAGATGTATCTTGGTTTTGCCGCCTGATCAGGCTTTTTATCCCAGATCCAATCTATCGTTTCATTCTCTTTTTTACATGATGACGCGAATCCAAATAAGCCCAGACCAGCTGTGGCTATTAAGAAATTCTTCCTATTCATATTCGGTTAAGTTTTAAGTCTTTAAACAATCTGATAGAATGGGGCTTTAAACGAATTCAAAGCCCCATAATTTTATTTTACATCTACACAATTAAATTCGTAACAAGCTAAGTTGCCCGCATTAAAATCAATCGTAAAGACTTGCATTTTATAGCCATCTGCGCTTGGGGCGATTAAAACATCGCCACTAGCCGACACCTCATTACCCACAGAACCATATTTAGCTGAGAATACTAAAGCACTGCTTTTATCTACATTACCAGTGAAACTGGCCATAGCAGAAACATCATAAATGTATAATTCTGATGAAATACCCCAACCAGGGAAATGACTTGGACAGTAGAACGCTAAATATTTCGCGTTGTTGAACTCTTTAGCGTCTGCTAAACTGTTATTTATGCCCCAGCCATTACCAGAGGTTTGATCAGCCAGACTCATTGCTTTGGCATTATTTCCATCCAGATAATATAAATTGTTTACGCCACCATCATAGAATCCTAAGAAAACGCCATCGGCAACATTAGTACTTCTGGACGTTACTTTAGTACCGTTTACCCCGGCACCCCAAAAAGGAATATTACCTGCCGTTATCACTTCGGCATTACCTGCAACGCCATTTGTTACTACCCACCTTACAAACTTATTTGAACCAGCTCCCGAAACGCCATCGCAAGTTGCAATGATAATAGCCCTGCCATTCAAATCTCCATGAATAGAGAATTTACTTCCTACGGGAAAACCTGAGGTGTTGGTCCAGCTTAAGAAAGGTTGAGGAGCAACCGTAACTGCATTGGTTTTGTAAATTCTTAATGTTTCACCTGCGTTTGTGTAGTCGCCAACAATAATATTTCCTACCCCATCGCTTGCAATGGCTCCATTACCTTTTGCAGCCCCCAGATTCATCAGGCCAACATACTTACCCGTGCTTCTATTGTAATATTTAGGAGCCTGTCCATTAGCTGTTGAAACAACAAGGAAATTACCAGCTGCAGCCAAACTTGGTTTGTTGCCGTCAGTATAGCCCAAAGTACCCAGGTTAAGATTAAAACTTAAATTCTCCGAACCGCTTCTAAAACCATAGGTGATTTTAGCTGGTGCAGTTTTCAGAACAGAATAAGTAGTTTTAGACACGCCATCATGCGCAATAACAGTAATTTGTGTCGGCGAATTCAGATTAACACCTTGTAAGGAACGATCTAGGGTAGCGTGCGCCGACATTGTTACATCGACATCTACAGATGACAAATCTTCCACTGTAATTAAGGAAATAGTCTTCTTGTCCTGATCAATTAAACCGGTTACACCTACAGATTCAATTGAGAAGAAAGTTATGCTTGACTTTTTGGATTTTGTTCGCTCGCCTCTGATTGAAATCCTCTTTTGATTACCCTGCTGATCTGTAAAAGTAAAGAAATTCTCTTTTGTCAGATCCAGGATACCAAGCTTAGGTTCAATTTTGCAATTGTTAGCCAGGCTGGCCTCGATTTTCATTGCCGTCATATAAGGCGTAGTTTCGTGATCGCTATCCTCCGGATAAAACCAGGGAACAGGGATTACAAACTTGTCAGTTTCAGCTTCGGTAATATCGAACTTAACAGCCTCCAGTTCTTTCAGGTCTCCGGTAGCAAATTTAGCTACCAGGCTGGTAATACCTTGTCCGTCAGTTGTAGGCTCTACATACGCTGCTTTTTTACAGGATGCAAAGGCAGCTATAACCACGATAATTATATTGAATATGTGCTTTCTCATATTTATATTCCTTATTAATACAATTAGTTCCACTCTGGAAATTGTTTCACTGCAGTGTTATTGGTAATTTCCGATGTTGGCAATGGAATGCGGTACATCTTAGCCGGGAAATTACGATCCTGTTTATCACAGTCCACATAGGTATATCTAAACATATTGCCTATTTTTTCGACTTTAAGTCCATGGACGCGCGTTCCTGTAAATGCTGTTTCAGCGAGTTTCCAGCGTTTCATATCCCAGTAATAATAACCTTCAAAAGCAAGCTCAACTTTACGTTCCTGCATAATTGCGGCCATAAGGGCTGGCCCGCTTTTATCCACATATGGCAACCCGACTCTCGCTCTTATTTTACGCAGAGCAGCATTCGCTTCCGGCGAACTATTTGAACGATAACAGGCTTCAGCATAATTAAGCAATACTTCTCCTAAGCGGAATGCAGTCCAGGGTTGTGTAGATCCATCTTTACTCAGATCTATCTGCTCATCAAGCATTTTCTTCAGGAAATATCCCGTCACCGTACGTCCAGCTGGTACAGCATCCTCTTTCCAACTTGCCCAACCATCTTTTCCATCAATAAAAGGTTCAATTGTACGCCCTTTCCATGATGCACCGTTGTATAAGATACTCGCTTGAAAACGCGGTTCAAGGTCTTCATAAGGTGGCTGATCAGTTGTTCCTGAAGTGTTATGCCATGTACTCCAGTCAGGAAAGCCACCTATTGTTTTTAGTTCATACGACTCTACCATCTCTTGTGTTGGAGTTCCCATAGCTCCAGCCCCTTTTCTATCCCCTCCAGGTGCATAAGTAGCATCAAAATCATGGGTAAAAGATGCCTTACTATAGCTGTATTGCAGTATAGCTTCTGAACTGCCTGGTTTAAATGCATCGGCATAATTAGCTGTTAGTTCATACCCCATTTCCATCACTTTTGCACCGGCAATCTTGGCTGCTTCCCAACGCTCTGCATACAACATGGCTCTCGACAGTAAAGCATAAGCCGCACCGCTGCTCACACGACCGTTCGGATTATTGTTCTTAATAAGGTGCTGTGCAGCAAAATTCAAATCTGACTGTACAAAATCCCAACCCTCAGCTTCAGTGCTCAAACCTTTATTTTTTACAATTTTCGACAGGTCCTCGTTATAAATGATGACCTCCTTATAGCGCTTTACCAAATCAAAATATAACTGAGCGCGGAAGAACCTGATTTCAGCTTCCAGTCGATTTGTTTCGCTCTCAGAAAAAACTCCATACTTTTTTAAGTTTGACAGGGCTTCATTCACCCGTCTCACCTTGTCATAAACATTAGACCAGTTACCCAGATAAACAGCCGCATAATTAGGGGTGAGCACGCTTCCTCCATAAGCTATTTCATTTGGAATATACATATATGCATTGTAGGTCATAGATGAGTATTTAAACGCATCGGTTAAACCATCCGTCATGCCAGCAATGCTCTGCCCTGTGCTGAAATTACCAAAATAATTCAGGTCATGATAAAAACTGTTAATCGCTATTTCTGCATATTCAACCTTACTCCATACCAGCTTATCTGAAGCAGCATTAGTAGGTGTCATATCCAAATACTTTTTACAGGCAGAAAAACTTAAAGCGACCAGACCAATCACGGCGGCTTTTAATATATTTGTTTTCATTTGAATCAAAATTTAAGGTTTAAAAAGAGAGTGTTGCACCAGCCATAAATATTCTCTGCTGTGGATAATATCCATTGTTCACACCCGGAGACTCCGGGTCAACACCTTTTGGTAATCCTGATATTGTAAAAATGTTAGATCCTTCCGCAAAAAAGCGTAATGTGCCCAGCCCCATTTTATCCATAACCTTTTTGGGTATAGAATAGCCAATTTGCGCCGATTTTAAACGGATATATTTCCCGTCTCTAAACCAGAATGTTGATGCCAGACCATTATCACCACCATGTGTAGTAGAACTCAAGGTCATTCTTGGAAAAGTCCCATTGGGATTATCAATGCTATATGCATTTTCTACCAGGAACAACGGAGAGTTTGCCCCCTCTTTAAATGTTTGTGTCCAAATGGTATTATCATCATAATAGTTGTAATAAGTACCTGTTAATGATACATCAAACAGCATTCCTCCAGTCAACTGGGCGTTAATATCAAAACCATTCCATTCGGCTGAAAGATTCAGTCCATATGTCAATTCAGGTCTGTTCGGTCGGCCAATCAGTCCCCTGTCCTGATAATCAATTTTACCGTCACCATTCAGATCTCTATATTTAATATCCCCGAGATTTGGACGACTGCCGTACCAGGCCGAGTTGTCTATTTCTTCTTCTGAACGGAAAAGGCCGTCAGCAACCCAACCTGAAACAATTCCGGTTCTTCTGCCGGTAACCTTTTGAATCTCCGGAGCATTCTCGCTATCAGGATATTTTATCCATCGGTTTCTGGCAAAAGTAACGTTAGGAGAAATACGATACTTAAATGCTTTACCAGCTAAATTGAAACTGTTATTGTGTTTCAGCTGCAATTCAAAACCTTTTGCATCCGTTGCGCTAAAATTCTCGTAGGAGAAATAATAGCCTCCCATTGAAGGTGGATAACCGGCCGACATTCCAGTAAGAATATCATAAGTATAAGTATAAAATGCATCAAATTCAATCCCTAGCAAACCTTTCCACATACTTAAATCTGCTCCAACATTGTAAGAAAGCGTCTTTTCCCATGAAAGGTTCGGATTAGCTATTACACTTGTATATAATGAATTTTGTAAAGCACCATTTATAGGCAATTTACTACCGAAAGAGTAAGTACTCAAGAATGAAAAATCAGGCACGCCATCGTTCCCCAGCAAACCTACTGAAGCCCTGATTTTTAAATCATCAATGGTGGTCTGCTTGCTCATAAAGTCTTCCTTAGAAACTCTCCAGGCTAAGGAAGCCGATGGAAAGAATCCCCAACGTTTACCGTCGATATTTCCTGCAAACTTATAGGAGCCGTCATACCGTCCGGTGAATTCCGCTAGGTACTTTTCATTGTAATCATATTTTAAACGGAATACATATCCTAAACTCCTCGATCCGGAACTCCATCCACCAATCGGACTATCTGCCGGCGTATTCAATCCGAGTTCTGGCAGTTCAGGAAAAGCCACATCTTTAGCATATGCTGATAGAGAATTGGACTTATTGTCGCGAATCTCTACTAAAGCCAAAACATCAAAATTGTGTTCGTTAAACCTATTTTTATAAGCTACACTACCCTGTCCTACTAATTGTGTACTTTGATACTGACCTTCACCCAACGCATTAAAAGATCTGCCACGTGGATCCAGCATTTTGGTAAACCCTAATTTACTCGTCGCATCAGTCAGCCTTACAGAATTTACCGAATAGTAAGTATCCAGATTCTTATTATGAGAAGTACTGTAATCGTAAGAACCTGTAGCTTTGAAGCTTAAGCCTTTCACCCATGGTGTATTGTATTGCAGGGAAAGGTTAGTCTGTAAATCTACAGCATTTGTTTTCTTATAACCCGATTCATTAATAGCGGCAAGTGGGCTATTTGGTGCGCCCGAATTATTTCGGGGTGTAACACCAGTATAAAGGCCATTGTATTTTATCGGTAGATAAGGATGCATTCCGATGGTTTGTTTTGCAATTGAAAACCAACCTTGTTCACCTAAATCAGGACTGCTATCGGTACCACCGGAAAGGAAACCAGGTGTTTGTCGGTATCCGACATTCCCTGCCACACCTAAATCTAAACTAACATGTTGCGCTACCTTAGTAGATACATTACTGCGCAAATTATAGCGATCGTATTCAAAATTCTTAATATTTCCTTTATTACCCAGATACCCAAGCGATAGAAAATAATTGGTATTGTCCTTTCCGCCCTGAACGGAAAGATTGTGTTTGGCAGTGCGTCCTGTACCAAAAACTTCATCGATATAGTTTACATTGTCCCATCCATCGGTAGGATCTCCGTTTAACATGGCATCTACATCAGCTTTTAAGAAAATTGGCGTATATTCATTTCTATTCCTAATTGTTCCATTGGCCAGCTTATCCATCATATCCGCCATGTTATAATAGTGGGCAAACTGAGGACCATCCATAAATTCAGGGAAATTGGCATTTAGAGAAACCCCCATTGATCCACTGTAATTTAGGGTTGTTTTACCTGAAACTCCCTTTTTGGTAGTCACAATAATCACCCCGCCGGCAGCCTTCAGTCCATAAACTGAAGCTGCAGCACCATCTTTCAAAACAGATATACTTTCTATATCATTAGGGTCTAAATCATTAATAGAGCGTGGCATCCCATCAACAATATAGGTAACGGCATAATTTGAACCCCGAATACGAAGTGATGCCTGATCAACGCCCGGTTCGCCTGATTCCTGAACAGAAGATATACCAGGTAACCTGCCTCCCAATAAACTTGATACATTTGTTGAAGGACCTTTTAACAATTCCTCACCTTTTATAGAAGATACCGCACCGGATAAGGTTGACTTCTTTTGCGTGCCGTATCCTACCACCACCACTTCACTTAAAGCAGTCATGTCTATTTTTAAAACAACGTTAATCACTTTATCAGCTTTAATTTCCCTGGTTTCATACCCCAGGTAGGAAATCACGAGTACAGCATTTTCATCTACGTTACTAATGGTAAACTCCCCATTACCATTAGTTCTGACTGCTCTTGTTGTTCCTTTAATGGTAATAGAGGCCCCTGGAAGATTGTTCCCGCTCTCCGTTAAAACTCTCCCTTTAACATCAATAGCCTGCAATTCAGCGATCAGGTTATCCAAAAAGTTTTTCTCTTTGGCTTTAATTAAAACTGTTTTCTCATCGATA